>Ga0265297_10002671_pt1 | contig 35248 bp, 27 predicted proteins | sample Munlanlwell13791_FD_192502 | JGI IMG/M metagenome (GOLD analysis project Ga0265297, IMG submission 192502) | Leachate microbial communities from a municipal landfill in Southern Ontario, Canada - Leachate well 137-91 | ecosystem: Engineered > Solid waste > Landfill > Unclassified | place... | reverse complement strand
CGGCGAACACGCAATCCGTGCTCATATGCACCAGACGGGCGCCTGATAATTCACATAATCTGGCCAGCCTGTGCGGCAATAACGCATTGATCGGTATCGCCTGTAACGGATCGTCCGCATCGGCCAGCTGCTTGATTAACCCCACACAATTGATCACCACCTCCGGGCGGGTTCGGATGAAGGCTTGCAACAGGGAGTCGTGCTGCTCGACATCGATACCTGGCAGCAGGCGCCCGGCGATGTCGGCAGAAAAAAATCGCTTGGCGCTTTCCGAACGGAGCGTCCCATAAACCTGCCAACCGGCTTTTTCGTTTAGCACCCGGATCATTGCATTCCCGAGCATGCCGCTGGCGCCTAATACTAATATTCTCATATCGTTTTTTATTGCAATCTACAATCGCATTAAGTAAAAATACCGCGAGCAAAGCCCGAGGCTTGTATCTGTGAACCGTTCAGAGCTTTAATGGTCAACTAAAACTGGTAATTTCTAAGCAGTCTTCTTATAGGATTCCCGCTCAAATTCCAGCAGGGATGGGTAGCTTAATGCTGAGTACGCACATTTACCATTATAAATGCGATTTTTCGTGAATTCTTATAATTATAAGTCATTGAAAAATAATCTTACCTGTGACTAATGAAACCTACGCAACTGCCCCGATTTGACCGCAACGGCAACTTCAGGATTGGCTGCCAGATATTCATCTTCATTGAAAATCGAATCCACCATAAAAGCATCGATTCGCGGCGGATAAGACAAACTGAAATCCGAGTAATCCAATGTTAGATTCGGATTATAGGCGGGATCATAAGGCAATAACTTCCCCCAGCGCCGCTTCATGTACTGCACCTCTTTATCAAAGCGCGCACGTTTTTCAGGAACGTCATCACTTCCTCGCGAAGCAGACTCGTGATGATATAACTCGGCATAGGGCGTCCACACATTGCGAAAACCCGCCTCACGAACACGAAGACAGAAATCAACATCGTTGAATGTAACCTGAAGATCAACTTCATTCAGGCCTTCAACTTTTTCGTAAATTTCCCGCCGAATAACCAAACAAGCGGCAGTGACAGCGGAAAATGATTGACACAGACTAGCTCGCCCAAAATAGCCGTGATGCCCTCTCGGCATGCGATAGTGAGGGTGTCCAGCTACGTTAGCAGCTCCAAGCCCAAGAATGACTCCCGCATGCTGAAGCGTATTGTCTGGATACCATAATCTTGCCCCGACCGCTCCAATTCCAGGACGCACAGCATGGCTGACCATTTCAGACAACCACTCTGGAGATATAACCTCGATGTCATTATTTAATAATGCGATGAGCTCACCTTTGGCAAATCTTACAGCGGCGTTATTCAATGCCGAATAGTTAAATGGCCGATCATCCCGCAAGACTCGCACCCGCGATTCGGTTTTTAGCGAGTCAAAATACTCAAGAGTATTAGGATCATCCGACCCGTTATCAATAATCAAAAGCTCATAATTCGAATAGGTTGTTTTTTCAAAAATACTCTGCACACATTGCTTGATCAGTTGCAGACCATTCCTTGTCGGTATTATCACACTCACTAATGGCAATGATCTCGGCAAGCCATAACGTACTCGATAACCGAATCCAATAAGCTCAGCTTTAGCATCCACATTTAGCCGCTGAAAATGCTCATTCAATGCCCGCTCCCCTGCAAGCATTGCATAAGGTTTCGCATCAGACGATTGTGCGGTACTTTCCGCGTGTACTCGCCAATGATAGAGCACATGCGGAATGTGTCGAATTTGATCTGGCTTAATGCGTTCAATGCAACGTAATGCCAAATCATAGTCCTGAGACCCTTCTAATCCCAATCTGAACCCCCCAATTTCACGCAAGAGGGATGCATTGTAAACACCAAGATGGCTGAACATGTTATGCGAATAGAACAAATCTTCGTTCCAATCACACTTAAAGTAAGGATCCGATCTCTTGCCAATCTCGTCAATCTTATCCTCATCGGAATAAATCAACCTTGCATCAGCGTACTGATTTATTGTTTGCGCTACCCAGAACAATGCATGCTCAGAAATCAAGTCATCATGATCCAACAATGCCACCCATTCTCCAGAGACCAATTCCAGCGCACTATTTGAGGCCATAGAAATATGGCCATTTTTCTCATGGAAAACTACTTTGATGCGTGAATCGTTTTTTGTGTAATGCTCTAAGATGGGACGAATCGCTTTATCAGTAGACGCATCATCAGCTATACACAACTCCCAATGCGGATAAATTTGATTGCGCACTGATTCAATTGCCTCGATTAACCATTCCGGCTTTGCGTTGTATGTGGGCATTACCACCGAAATAAGTGGTTTATTGAAAAAGCGTTCTATCTGTGCTCGCGCGATGAATCGCGTCTCATCGGTAAGCGTGTCATAACGGCGAACCCACTCGACATAATCATATCTACCGCATTCACCTGGGCCAGAGGCTAGCGGGATCTCACTCGACATAGCAACCACCCTGAAGCCGCGTTTAATTCCCGCAAAACCCTCACGACGATACAACTGAAACGCTTTTAGAACCGTATTGCGCACGCCCCCCCCGCGGTTGACGGCGAGTCCAGCTAATCCTGTAACGCGTTTAATACGTTTCGCTTGGAGATAAACAACACGTAACGGACTAGTTATTTTCCAACTGGTTGAATTATGTAGTGCAGCCACCAACACATTGAGTTCAGCTACTGCCTGACTAAGGTGTGCAATCTGTCCGTCGCGGTCATCCACAACTCGGTTCAGATTAACGATCTGCCCATCACGGTCAACCACAGCTTGATTCAGATTAACGATCTGCCCATCACGGTCAACCACAGCTTGGTTCAGATTAACGATCTGTCCGTCGCGTTCGGCCATTTCAACTTCCAGCCCCCCCACACGCCGTTGCATTACTCCGATATACCGCGCATGCTCCTTCAGTATCTCACCAACTTCTTGACTAAATTTTGTGGCTTGCGAATCAGCCAACAAATTTAATTTACGTGCCAGCAATAGCGTAACTGAAGAATTTTTATCCGCATTAAGCCATAAATCTTTAGCAATATCGGGGTAAAAATTATCGCATGCAATTTTATATACATTTTCCAGTCGAGTAGCCTGCTTTTGTAAATCAAAATATTTTTCGGCAAACTTTCGGCCACCTTGACCTATCCTTTCTGCTTTCTGTGGGTCGGAGAAAAGTTCTATGCACTTTGCTGCGATCTCTTCGGCGCTTCCAGTACGGGTCAAAACGGCATTAACACCATCCTCGAACAAATGGGCAATATTTACATCGGGCATAACCACAGGGCGGCCCATTGCTAAGAATTCAGGTAATTTTCCAGGCAACCTCAGATCTTCGAATGGATCAATCTTTCCGGGTTGAACAAAGACATCTGCCAGCGCGAGAAGATCAGGCAACTCGCTTCTGGGTAACACGCCAAGATCACTAATTAAAGCTGCTGCCTCGGACGGCAATTGATCGATGAAGTCCAAAGCGAATGGCCCTGTCCGCAATAGTCTACAGGGGTAACCTTGCTTATTGATAAGGCAAACAGCTCTACACAAGGTTTCTATCGAGGATCGTGTAAATTCATTTAAACCACCGGGGTACACAATGACCCGTTCATTTTCTGCAATTCCATATTGCTTGCGCAATAAAGGATCCGCCATTCTTGGGGAAAAAAACTCAAGATCAACACCCGGCATCACTGTTTCGCAGTGAACCCAAGGCGGCACATCTACTTCAAGTTTATCTTGAATGACCGCCGCTGCATCTGCCAACCCAATGAAGCTGTCATAACGAAAGGGATGCGACAATCCATCACGAATACGCTCTGAAATACTCTGATCCGTTTGCCGGACCAAAACTGCTTCTTCAAGCCCTAAAGCTCGACACGCAATCCAAGACTCATGATCTTCCAAATAGACAATTAATGGTGTGGGTCGTTTTGCCATATATGATGTGACAAAGCGTCTAACCACTTCACGCGGAGTCCAGGCATGGATAACATCAGCGGGCCGCCCATCAGGAAAGATTGATTCGGGATCATGCAATGCATCGTCGTAAAGCAGGGGGCGGAAAAAAACGTTAGGACACTGCTGTATAGTTTCCAAGTTATTTGGAACGACTACCGCGCAATTGTGCCCGCACTTGTGCAGTTCGCGAGCATAAAGAGCTAAAGGATGCACGCTATTGCTGCTAAAATCCCCATAAAGAACAAACAATATATTCATAATATTACACCAACCGTATCTACTGATAAATCCAGTAAACCAGTAGTTTTAGAAATTCAAATTCAATTACTTAGCCACGCAGCCACGCAGCACCTAGTAGTTAACCAATGTTATATATGCCGGATAAAGAGATTCCAATTTCATTCTCGCAGCCTTTGTCGTAATACGCCTCTTCATGCAAAATGGTTCCGTATGCTTGGACAGTATTTTTATATTTTTAATGAAGCACCTTGCAATTCTGCCCATGTTGCATTGGGTAGCGACGGCATGATTGCAAGGTAAAATTAAACTGGAAGAATAGCATCCTTTATCACGTTAATTATGATCCAGGCCGTACTTGACGACCTTCAAATTAACATTTTTCCAATATGGCAAACCTTTAAAATTGAGGGCATTAGTTAAACTAATGGATTTTCGAAAATACGGGAACAATCTTTACTTCATCATGCCTCTTTCACCAACGCAAACCATTTACTTTTGCTGCGCCACAAGGACAAATAGCCCCTTATTGTCCTAAAGATTTTCATTTTGCTTTTACCCTTCCGGCGCGATGAATCCAATTGCATGGCCACCTCGGAAATTGATAATCGCAGCATCGCCATCTTCATGACCATTTCGACCATGCTTTCAAAGCCATTACGCTCAACAATTCCGGGACCAAAAGTCTTCTGCATTCGAAGTAACGCATCGGCTCGATACAAACGGAAAAATGAACTAACCGTTAATATTCCCTGGATGTCCAGTAAATCCTTTACAACCAGGTTTGCCCCACTACTCAGCAGCTTTCTGAGAAATGAAGTTTGAGTAAAACCGCCCCCGTACATATAAGGACTGGCTAAAACCACATCAAACCCCTCTTTCGCCCTTACCAGCATCTGTTGGATGAGCTCATGACGTGAAGTATTATCCCCCTCCATAGTTATCACCCAATCGTCTGTTGACAACAATCCTGCAAGGTGCGAGAAACCGGTGGCAAAGGCTGCACCGGGCCCTTTATTGACATCATGCTGCAATACCGACAAATCAAGGTCGCCGGCAGATTCGCTTGCCAATCGTACCGTATCATCCGAGCTGCCGTCATCCACAAGGATGAACGAAACTGAAAAAACACTCGATAGCTCTTTAGCCAGGGAAGAAAAAGCATCGAACAGGTCATTTATGTTCAACGCTTCATTAAATACCGGCACAACAACAAATAACCTAGACTTAGACATAATTAATTCTGCTCAACCCAAGATGGAATAAATGGGGTTGGGATTCCAAGCTGCCTGCGTCTCTCAATTTGCCAGATAATCGTTCTACGAAGACCGTCCTCAAGATCAACTTCCGGCTCAAAGCCAAGAAGAGTACGGGCACGAGTAATATCCGGTATACGACGCATCACATCCTCATATTTGCCGAAGGTTTCATAAGGGATCAACTTTATCTTCTGGGTTGAGTCATCGCCCCGCACCAATCGCCAGATCAGTTGAGCTAATCCAGTAATAGAAATTTCGCGTGTATTGCCCAAATTAAAGACTAAATTATTGGCAGCATCCTGCTCAATAGTCCTGATAATTCCATTCACATGATCACTAATGAACGTAAAGGATCGAGTCTGACTGCCATCTCCATGAACTTCGATTTCCTCATTGTCCAGTGCCTTGTTAATAAATACCGACTGTGGACCGCCCCACCAAGTTAAATTTTGGTTAGGGCCATATCCCCCAAAAAATCTAAGTGCAACTACGGGAATACCATAACGTTGCTGGTAGGCAAACATCATCTGCTCTTCAAACATTTTGGAAATGGCATATGCCCAGCGTTTTACATCAGGATTTCCGATTACGAGATTGGAGTTTTCGTTAAACGGGACATCGGGATTCTTTCCATACACATCAGAAGTTGAGGCCGCAACGACCTTAGCCCCTTGGTCAATAGCAGCTTTTAGGACATTTTCAGAACCCAATGAATTGATAAGAAGAGTATCCAACGCGTCGGTATATCTGGGAATTTTATATGCAGCCAAATGTACTAATGTTTTGCAACCTACGGATGCCTTTGTAAGCGCAGCTTCATCACGAATATCGATGTAGTGCATTTCAAAATTTGGGTTCTTTATCAGGGGCTCAAGGTTCAATTTTTCACCCTGGGACATATTATCAACACCAACGATCTGATAACCTTTGTCCAATAGTGCATGGGCAAGATTTGAACCAATAAAACCAGCAACGCCGGTTATTAGAATTTTTTTCATTTTTTCAACTCACAGTTTGTTAACAAAAGAACCACACATCTCAAACAATTACACCTATACATCAAGAATTACTCACGGCAGAAACTCAGTTATCGCGAGATACCGGAAAGCTAAATTTCGAGTATCCTTTGAAGCAGAAATACCAGATGGACTACCCGCCCAAGAGCTATTTAATTCAAACTCTGCAACACCATTATCTTCAAAGAAATTCGCGGGGATATTAAATACGTGGTCAAGATGACTGGCCTCAGTTTCAAAACTCAGGCTCTTTGCCGAGTCCACCTTAGAACTAAGAAATATAACCGCCTTTTTGCCACTTGCAGTTGGGTTAATCAACTCGCCAGTCACCCTTATTGAAACAGGCATTTTATCAGGGTTTCGTATGTTAAGTGGAACCCTGTTCTCATGCCATCCATCCGCTGCCGCAGGCGGGAATGTAACATACAGCTGACGCGCAAGGATTTTAACGGTTGTGCCATCCGGGAGATCAAAGCGGCCGGAAAGCGGCCTCATTCCATAAGACTCTTGCAGTATTTTATTAGCCTCTGGAGCCACCACATTGTTTGGATGCCAGTCAGCATGATAATTTTCTAGTGTAATCACATAATCCGCACTTTTGTTCATCTTAGCCAGTTCTTCAGCAGAACTCGTGCGGCCGATCGGCACCAAATTTACTCGGTTTGTCCAACGCGGAAAGTAATTTGCTAGTGTCCAATACTGATAACTTAAGCAGTTGTGCTGGTGTATGGGAGTACTTCCAAGATTAATCGAGTGTAAACCTCGCGTTTCGGCATCAGCCAAAATCATATTTATGACATCCCGTTCTCGATAATCATTGACTGGCTCACTGCTAATTAACACTTTTAACTGAGTACCGCCTAAAGCAAACAACAGCATCAGCGCGGGAATCAGGAACAATCTGGATTTTGGAAAAATTGTGCGCCACAAAAGGAAGGGAACCAAAAGATAGCCGGCAATAAACAAGTAGTCCACAGAAGGCGCGCGCGACGAGTAAAGAGAAAGGCAAATAGTTGGAACACCGACTAAAATTAGAACAATCGTTATCCGCTCTAACATTTTGTAAATTTCAACACGTTTTTCTTTTTGGAAAATAAACATGCCGAATAAAATCAAGATTGGCACAAGGGATAGGCTTGCGTAAACAGCAAAGCCACGATCCAACATATGAAATGATTTCACTCCTCCAAAATAAAATAATAAATTATCCGAGAATGAAGTGACAGGATTTGCCAGTTTAGCCTGAGCCGCCCAGTATCCATAATAGCTAAGTATCCGCCCAACATTTGGAATAATAAACCAGCCACAGGTGATGGTTGTAACCAAAGCTGCCAGCGCAATGTTGCCATAATGAGGGTGTCTTTTTCTCAATATGGCCTGAAATACAATTATCCCGATATGCGAAAGAAAATATACGACGGCGGTCGAACGAAAAAGTATTGTAACCCCAACCATGACCGCATATAACAAAGCATCGCGCCGCCTATGCATCAAATCGCTTTTTATGAGAAAAGCTGTGGCCCATATAAAAGGGGCGGCAGCCACAAAATCCAACATAAAATGTCTCAAGCCATAAGACACCACACTTGGTAGCAACGCAGCCAAAAGACCACATGCTATTGCATATTGAATATCTTCATAAACATTCCATGCCAAATAAACAACGCCACATACCCACACAAGATACGCGAAAGCAATTACCCAGTAGGCAACAGACGGTTCCAAACCGAACAGCAAAAAGAAAATTGCAGCAATTCCCCATAAAAGAGGAGATGTTTGCTGGTTACCGGCCACGACATATTTATTAAATAAGTGACCCCACTCCCAGTTTCTAATTGACCAATAATCGTTATACGCTTCAGTCAGGTAGACAAGCGAATCAGCCTGTGGCGCATTCATTAATTGGTATAGATTCAGCCATTGTGCATTGAGTAGCACGACAACAATCCCAACAATCAATGGAAGAAAAAAAGCCTTGGGGGAAATTTGTTGCATTTGATTATTGCTCTGAATCATCCGTAATTACCTTGGTTTCAACTCGATAAAAAGCCAGTTTTCGGCTGTCCTGTGCCGACGCTGATTCTGCTGGTGTGTTTATGTTTGGAAGCATCTCGTAGGTTCTTAACACTTCTGACCCTGGCACTACATCACTAAGGTACTCTCCAATACCCTCAGAAGACACCTGCTTCAATCGAAGAATAATCGTTGAACCAGAGTCTTTTTTATCTACCAACCTAAATTCGCTTACCGGCCTGGCCGTTATCCCTCTCCATACCAGCCGTGACGGTTCAAACGAAAAATAATCGACATCTGCACCCCACTCCGTCCATTGATCGGCCGTCACCTGCACAGGATTAAATTTCACATAATTCTTGTTCAGCGCTAAATAAACGGGAAATTTCCCGTCTTCCAACGAAATCTTTCGCAACTTTATAAACTGCCCGCTTTTCTCCAAGGCTTTGTTAATCTCATCATGAAGACGATTTAAAGCATGAAATGTCTCCCCTCCAATCGCCGTGCCAGGAAAATCTGAAATAATCACCATCGGAAATTGAGAGAGCTTGGATGCAATTAAGTTTGCATCTTCAGGAAACATAATATTACTTATATTCCTAACATCCATCGGAATTGAATTTCTGTCTTTGTGACCGGCAAGAGCCGCCCATTGGTAAAAATTCACGTTATATATTGGGTGGCTAAAAACCTGAACCATCTGTGTGTCTTGCAAACCATATTCCTTTCGAAAGTCCGATATCTCCCCATTGAATTTGCCTAAATCCTTGGCAATGAATTGACTTTCCGCAATGGGAATATTTGGCAAAGAAATACTCAGGCCAAGCAAAACCAAAGGAACAAGAAGATAGCGATGTACGACAAAACCGCCCGAATGCCTGGATATCAGCGCAATCACTCCGGCCGTAAGCAGCACCAAGACAGGGACATCACCTAAGCTTGAATAACTTTCCCGCCAGGAAATAAAAATCAACGGAATAATGACCGCGCAAAAGGTTAGCGCGAGAAACGCATTCCCCTCATTTTGGCCCCATATTTCTGTTCGGCGTCGCAATGCAAACTTCCTGAGAAGCAGCACAAAAAGAACAAGAGCGAGACATAAGGCTGGCAACACTCCCCAATGCGAATAAACGATATTTTTAGGGTAGAACAGATAATCATGCCAAGACATCTGCAGATGGTACTGCGAAGCTTTCCATGCCGTAGCATCTTTTCCCCAAGTAACATAATAACGAAGCGTCTCTTGCAGATGCGGCAGATAATGCCAGCCACTGGCAAGCACCGCCCCTGCAACAAAACTTAGTATTAAACGCCCACGGCTACGGAAATCTACCGGTAGGTATTTAATGGGGAATAACAGGAACGGCAACACCGCAAAAACCACATAGCCGGGAGCGCTCGCCTTGAACAAGGTCCCTATACCGACACTTATTCCAGCCCAAAATGCTTTCCTATTTTCTTCCCGACGAACCGCCTGCAGAAAAAACAACCAGCTTAATCCGATAAAAAATGCTAATTGGAAATCATTCCTGGTTTGTAAAAAATTTTGATACAGGAAATTGGGCAGGATAGACCAAATTACCGCCCCCCAAAATGCGGCTTTTCGTGATGCACCAAGTTCGACCGATAGCAAGTAGACAACCGAAAGACAGCCAAACCCAAAAAGCGCCGATATCATGTAAGGGGCATTAGGCTGCATTCCGAACAACAGGTAACTTGACGCCAAAGAAACCACATGTCCGGGAACCATCGAATCATCGATTTCTTTTAAAGCCGACCGCCAATCGCCGTCCAGCCATCGCCTAAAAATAGCTAAGGCATCATTTTGATATGCCAAGCTATCCCAAAATGGCGGCTTATCCGCTAAAAAATAGGCTTGTATGCTATGCATGCATAGGAGCAAAAATAGGCTCCATGCAAAAAGAAGCAATATATCCTTTCCTTTTTGGCTACTAAAAAAATTCATCGCAGGCATCAAGCATTATTAAAACTGAAAATATATGAACTGCTGTGTCGGAACGCCTAAAAGAAAAACCAACCCTGCGATAAATAAAAACCCGGAAACTGTTCCATATACTATAGCGATGGTATTACTATCTTTAAATTGAACTCTATTGCTGTAATATTCGTTGATACGCACAGATACATCAATACCGATTATAACCAAGACTATAATCACGACTCCTGGAAAAACTGTAGGTAATGCTGGATCGCTGAGCCAGTCCATTATTTTTTTGTTAGCCAACATGGCGTCAGAGAATGTCTGGCATCGAAAATACAGCCAAGTGTAATTAACCAGAAGGAAAGTGCTGGCCCATCCCAATATAGCAGTGAAAAATCCGAAATTTGACTGAGCAATGGGTTTCCCTTGAAATCTCACTACTAAAAGGTTCACGCAAAGATAGGCACCATGCAAAGCCCCCCAAATAATGAAATTGAACCCTGCTCCGTGCCATAGTCCTCCTAACATCATGGTAATCATTAAATTTCTCAAATGACGAGGCAAGCCCTGCCGATTTCCACCTAGAGAGATATACAGATAATCGCGTAACCAGGTAGACAAGCTGATATGCCACCGCCGCCAGAACTCCTGGGGTGAACGTGAAAGGTAGGGAGTTTTAAAATTCACCATCAAGTCAATACCCATTACCTTCGATATTCCCCTAGCCATATCGGTGTATCCCGAAAAATCCAGATATATCTGTAGCCCGAATCCAAAAATTGAGAAAACAACTTCGGCTGGCGTAGCGGCACTTAGATTCTGAAAAACAGGATTAATCATAATGGCAAAGGTATCTGCCATCGACTTGCGAAAAAAACCTAAACAGAAAAGAAGGGTTCCCTCTGAAACTCTCGCGCGGGTTAGCGGTAATGGATTCAGTATTTGCGGTAGCAGATGACCAACTCGTTCGATAGGGCCCGCCACCAACTGCGGAAAATAACAAACAAAAGCGGCGTATTCTAAAAGATTCTTGACAGGCTCCTGTTTTTTTCGATAAACATCCACCGTGTATGAAATCGATACAAAAGTATAAAAGGACAGGCCAACAGGCAAAAGCAATTCCCCTAGGTACCAGTTGGAAACATCAAGTCCTATAGATTCGAAGCTGGAAATAAAGAAATTAAAGTATTTGAAGATCCCGAGAATAACAAGATTGGTTGCAAGACTGAGAGTAACAAGACCTTTTCTTTGCCTGTCACTTTCAGTTCGCCCCATTGCATTTGCCACATAATAGTCGACAAAAATCGTAAGCCACAGCAACAAAAGATATCGCCAGTCCCACCAGCCATAAAATAAATTTGAAAAAACCAAGAGCACGGATATTCTCATCGCATTGCCACGCGCTGAAAAATAAAACGTGCAGAACACGATAAAGAAAATTAGAAACGTTTGCGTATGAAAAAGCATAAAAATCAGTCCAAGTTGCTATTTAGCAGTAGCGGTAAGTCAGTTTTATAAACAAAAGATGGGCGAAATACATTGCTCTGTCGTCTGTAAAATGGCATGCATTGAAAGTAGCAACTTATCTATATTCATTTTTATCAAAAACTTAGTTAAGCAGTCTTCCGGTTTCCGTATTAGAAAGAACATCTTTAGGTGAAACACCTGATTCCCAACCACTAAGGCACACGCATTACTCCTAAAATGCAGAGCATGTTATAAAGCGGGTACCCATTCATAACTCGCAAGTGGTGCATTCAAAGGAACCTTCGTATCTGTGCCGTATAACAAACGAAGTATTAACGCCTGCTTCTTATCATTTGCCCCTAAATCAACATCTGCTTCATACTCACCGCTCGTCAATTTTCTAACTGGTGAAATAATATCTCTACCATCTGGCATACGCAGTGCAAAAAACAAATCGGCTGAAGGGAATAGCGGTACTGCGAAATTTTCCACAAAACGACAACGTAACGATTTGTTCCGAGCACCTCGATTTCGAAACACAATAGCAGAGTATCCATTGAAAGTTGGTTCTTTTGAACGGATGGATGCTAGCGACACTTGTTCAATCCCACTTGAATCAGATTGATCCAAAGAGCTTGTGTTAATCGCGGTCTGAAAGACTGCACGCGTATATATGTCTGCACCGTAGGTATTTAGATGTGTATATTCCATCACAGCATGATCAGGGACGCTTAACCCATCCAAGGGGTTAACTAAAATTCCACCAACACTCTTAGCCAAAGTGTTAAGGTACTGAGTGCGTCCTTTTTTATAATCCATATTTTCAGTAGGCTTCATCCACAAAGCCCCAGCTGCTGAATGACCCAATACATAAATTTTTAAATCGTCAGCCTGTGCAATCTGCCGCAATTCCTCCATCGCTTTGATATCTATCACAGGAAAGAAATTGGTTTGCGCTACCGCCAGATCCTGTTCCGCTTCTGTTGCCATTAACTTCACATTATTTTCAATTGATTGTCTGAAGTAGTTCATTTGCTGCAAATCCAATCCTGCTGCCGTATAACTGATCCGATCGCCATAATCAGTTACCTTGTAGGTATCCATGCCTTGACCTATCAAATTGCGATAGTGCCCAAACATAACCAGGTCACGCAAAGCCGCCGCCTTATTAATAATTGGTAAGGTCCACACGAATTTTGCAAGCCCCAATAAGGTTTGGTTATTGAGTGACGAACCAATTGGTGAATGACTTAACTTGTAATCAGCACTATTAGGTGATATTTCTTCAGGTCTTTTAACTTCTGCAGGAGATATTAAAAATATTGCTTTCGGCCTAACGACTGTCCGTGCAATTCGGTAAAGAGCTGGAGTTGTTACTAATTCAGCTGAACCTGTCGAGAAATTAAAAACCCGGTAGGGATGCCCCAGTTTTTCAGACATGAGTTTTGAATACAGTTCAGCAGAAAATCCAAAGTCTGAAATTGAGCTACCAAAAACAATTGCATCGACCGGGCCGGATTTTGCAAATTTTTCTAACTTCTTTAATTTATCTTCAATCGGCCTAATTCCCGTCCAAGTTCCATAACTAGGCAAGTCCGAATCACTTATTAAAAAATTTGCAAAAGCAAGCATTATTGCCACTATGATAAAAGATATTAACTTCACAAATAATTTCATTTCTTTGACGAGTGATTGAAAAAAATAGCTCGATGTGACTGGATAAATTGACTGCTAACTACTATTGCACCTAAACACGCTGGAGAGAACAAAAATACTCTTGAGAGTAAAAAACTATTTCCACCCTGACTGCCGCCGATCATGCCATACAATAAATCAAATCCTTTCTCGCCTATACCCACTCCTCCTGGAGTCAAAGGCAGCGCATTGGCCAGCAGACCAATAGGTGACACAGTTACTACCTGCAGAAAATCTAGCCCGCTATGCATTAAACCCGAGAACAGATAGATAACCACCACAGCGCACAGATGACCAGTTAAGCTAAGCATTGCGCTAATGCCGATCACACGAGCGCTGTAACCTTGTAAATCAATCTTCTCGATAAATCGCAACACGCGACCAACAAAACCAGTGTTGGTTTTGTCGCCTCTGTGATGCAAACGAATTACCAGAAAATAGCCCACTCCAAGCACGACAAATCCAATCCATGAAGTGATCACGAATTTTTGTAGTCCCAATGCTGTCATGAGAAAGGTGCCCGACAATAGCCCCATGAAAATCATAGCTACCGTACCCAGCAGACGATCGACAAAAAGTGCGCCGAACAATGCGGATTTACTTGCTGCCGGATAGGCTCTCCAGAAACAATAGGCTCTTGCCAAATCCCCTGACATTCCGCCAGGCAAGAACAGGGAATAAAAAATACCTACTGTGTTATATGCGATACAACGCCAGATGCCGACCGAAATATCATGCGCAGCCAGCAACAGATGGACTCGCCAACCAGCCAGAAACAACTGAATTAAGACGAACAACGTAGCAATGCTTGCGATACGAATGTTAATTAAATCTAATACTTTCGGATTTATGAGATCAGCGTTTAATAGCCAAGCAACGATTAATACGCCAATCAAATAACGCGCAGCTATGGAGAACCAACTCCTATATTTGTTCCAAAAACTCATTGTTATTTGTGCGAAATAAGTACCTGAAGGATATTCTCTGCTGCTTTGCCTGCGCCATAAGGGGAGCCGTCAAAATCAGGCCGCCATTGTCCGGTTTGCAACTTGGCAAACCACTCCATTACCGCTAAACGATTAGCTCCCACCAACACGTTTGCATTAGATGCAGTTGTTTCCACCCATTCGGTTTCATCCCGCATAGTAAGACAGGGGACGCCGTAGAAATAGGCTTCTTTCTGCACGCCACCCGAGTCAGTTAGTATGACTTTGGCGGCCTGCTCCAAGGCAACCATGTCCAGAAAAGGCAGCGGCTCGACCACTGTCAATGCTGACATGTAATGAGATAGGCCATACTCCTGAACCAGATTGCGTGTGCGAGGGTGCAACGGGAGAACAACCGGGAGTTGCTTGGCAACCTCGGCCAGCGCTGAGAGAATTTCTTCCAGTTTTTTTTGATCGTCAGTATTTTCTGCGCGGTGGCATGTCGCCAATGCAAAATCACCGCACGATAAATTCAACGTATTTAAAATTGTGCTTTGTTGGCGAGCACGATCACGGTAAAAAAGAGCGACATCGTACATAACATCGCCTACGTTATGCACCCCTTGGCTTACCCCTTCGTCATTCAGATTATTAACGGCCGTTTCTGTTGGGCAAAACATTAGCGAAGAAATACGATCTGCAAGAATGCGGTTGATTTCTTCCGGCATCCGTAGATTGAACGAGCGCAAGCCTGCTTCAACATGGGCAACGGGAATATGCAGCTTCGCCGCAGCCAACGCGCCAGCGAGAGTCGAGTTGGTATCGCCGTAAATCAAAAGCCAATCGGGTTTCTCCTGCAACAGGACGTTCTCAACCGCTTCCAGCATGCGACCTGTCATGGCGCCATGTTGTCCGCCTGAAATTTCAAGGTTGTGTTTGGGTTGCGGGATGTCGAGCTCATCGAAAAATACCTTCGACATGTTTTCATCAAAGTGCTGGCCAGTATGAACCAGCACTTCCTCGATCGTTCCGGGGTAATCGTTACGAATTATTCGTGACAGGGCAGCGGCTTTAATGAACTGCGGGCGTGCTCCAACAACAGTTACGATCTTCATGCTGTCGCCTCCGCAACAGCTTTAACGATGCGTTCCTGAGTCTGTGCATCGATGTAGGGATGCATGGGCAAGCTGACAACTCTGGCGGCAGCGGCATCGGCATTTACGAGATTGCCTGATATGCGGCACAGGGACTGGTAAGCAGGCTGGCGATGCAGGGGCACCGGATAGTGAACGGCGGTAGGAATTCCCGCTGCCTTAAGTTTTTCAAGAACCGCTTCGCGGTTTTCAATCTGAATGGTGAATTGTCCCCAAATACAGTTTCTATCGGGACGTACGGCCAATTGTTTGACGGCTGAAACAGAGTCCAATAGCTTGAAGTAGCGCTCACCCGCCAGGAGGCGTTGCTCTATTTCCCAGTCGAATCGATCCAGCTTGCCCAATACTACCGCACATTGAAGAGTATCCATGCGCCCGCCTACACCAATACGGGTATGGTAGTAACGTCGTTCCTGTCCATGAACGCGAATTTCGCGCATTGCTTTGGCCAATGAATCATCATTTGTAAAAATTGCGCCGCCATCTCCATAGCAACCCAATGGCTTGCTAGGAAAAAAGCTGGTGCAACCAATAGTGGAAAGATTACAAGTTTTACGACCTTTGTAAGTTGCGCCAAAACTTTGCGCGGCATCCTCGATAACAGGGATGTTACCGTGCTTGGCGGCAATGGCATTAATTTCATCCATGTCAGCAACTTGACCGTACAGTGAAACAGGGATGATCGCCTTGGTTTTGGGTGTGATTGCCGCTTCAATCAAGGTCGGATCGATATTGCAGGTATCGGGTTGTATATCAACGAAGACAGGCACGGCACCAAGCAAAGCAATCACTTCGGCAGTGGCGACAAAGGTGAAGGCCGTTGTAATCACTTCATCTCCCGGTTTTACGCCGAGAGCCATTAATGAAATCAGGAGGGCTTCGGTACCCGATGCCACAGTGATGCAATGTTTTGCCTGAGTGTGAGTTGCCAATCTTTGTTCAAGCTCCACAACCTCCGGTCCCATGATGTATTGGCCATGGTCAAGGACTCGTTGAATGCGAGAGTTGATTGCTTGTTTTAGGTCGGCATATTGAGTTTTGAGGTCAATGAATTCTATTTTGTCGGTCATAGTGGGGTGCAGGTCGAATCGTCAATTTGGTAGGTGGCCCCGCAATTGCAGCTTACGTGTCCGTTACCTTGCAACTGGACCCCGCAACTGCACATCCAGCCGCGACGTCGGGCCGGTACGCCCAACATTAAGGCATAAGCGGGGACATCTCGATTGACTACTGCGCCAGCACCTATAAAAGCATATTCGCCAATCGTGGTTCCGCAGACGATGGTGCAGTTGGCGCCTAGCGTGGCGCCTCGGCGAACAAGTGTTTTGCGATATTCGTTTTTACGGGTGATGGCAGAGCGAGGGTTGTAGACATTGGTGAAAACCATGCTGGGTCCGCAGAAGACGTCATCTTCGAGCTGCACAGCATCGTAAACCGAAACGTTATTTTGAATCTTGACGTTATTGCCGATCACAACATCATTACCGACGAAAACGTTCTGGCCCAGTGAGCAGCTATTGCCGATATGCGCTCCGCTGCATACATGAGCCCAGTGCCATATGCGCGAACCCTCGCCGATTTGCGCACCCTCGTCGACGATTGCAGTGGGATGAATGGTTACAGTCATATCAATAGTCCAGTGGTAGGGCGACGCGCTTGCCGTCTCTTGCTGACAAATAGGTGGCGATGAGGGTTTCTAGGGATTTCAAGCCTTCACGACCATCTGTTTCAGGGTCGGCTTCACCTTGTAACACCTTAATGACGTTATAGTAATACAAGGGATGTCCAAAACCATAAACAGAAGTAGTTTCGTAGCTGGCTTGTTTGACTTTTTCATCGTCTTCGTGCGGCTCTGAGAATTCCCAGTGCTGAATTTCGTTCACGGCCACGCCGCCAACACGCACCGTTCCTTTTTCGCCAATGATCGTGATGCTGCCTTCCAGGTTTTTTGGATAGGTCAGCATGGTAACGTTCATGGAGCCTAAAGCGCCGGAACGCCATTTGACGCTGATGACACCGGTGTCTTCAACTTCGATGTTCCGAGCAAGAGTTGCTGTATAGGCTTGAATGCTTTCGATGGGACCAATCAGCCAGTCTAACAAATCGACATAATGGCTGGCTTGATTCATAAACGCGCCTCCGTCAAATTCCCACGTGCCGCGCCATGCGGCGCTATCGTAATACTCTTGTGGACGTGTCCAGAAGACATTGAGGTTGACCATGTAAATTCGCCCAAAACGGCCTTGCTCAACAGCTTGTTTGAGCAATTGTAATGTAGCGTTGCGGCGATTTTGTTTGACGACAAAGAGCCGCACATTGGCATCGTCGCACGCCCTGACCATACGCAGGCCATCATGCCAGCGAGTCGCCATGGGTTTTTCGGTCATAACATGACGCCCGGATGCAGCAACATCGATTGCTTGTTCCGGGTGCAAGCCACTGGGCGTTGTCAGCACAACAATATCAGCTGTGGTGTCCTCAAGCAGACTGCTCAGACTAGAAAACGGCTTTGCTCCTGTTATTTTGGCAGCCTCTTCAAGTGCTCTAGGATTAATGTCGCAGACGCCCACCAGTTCTGCGTGGTCAGCGTGCTGCTTTAAGGCTGCAAAGTGATTTTGGGCAATCCGACCGCATCCTACTAAGGCAAAGCGAATTTTCCGATCTGTAATTGGCGCAGGAAAGTGACGCATGCTCAAGCCTTTACGATATGGTCAGCAGAAGCTAAATAGCGGCCTCGAGAGTCAACGATAAGCTTTGCATTCGCTTTAATTAGTTCATAGTTAAATTTGTCATGATCGGTGGCTAGTAAAACACAGTCATATGCAGACAAATTCTCTGGAGTTAGCGGGACGCTTGAGAGCTCAAAATGGTGTTCGCGCATTACAGGAAAGGCGGGAAGATGCGGGTCGCTGTACGAAATATCGGCGCCCAAATCACGCAGTTTTTCCATGAGCATGACGGATGGCGACTCGCGCATGTCATCAACGTTTTTCTTGTAAGCAATACCAAGCACCAAAATTCGACTGCCATTGATTGCTTTTTTAACTAAATTCAAAGCCGACGCCACCTTAGCAATCACATAGTCTGGCATAGAAGAATTAACTTCGCCTGCCAACTCGATGAAACGGGTGTGTACGCCATACTCCCTTGCTTTCCAAGTGAGGTAGAACGGGTCAATTGGAATGCAGTGTCCGCCCAAGCCGGGACCAGGGTAATAAGGCACAAAACCAAATGGTTTCGTCGCAGCGGCACGAATGACTTCATGGATATCTATGTCCATTTTATCCGCAACGATCTTCATCTCGTTGACCAGTCCAATATTTACGGCACGGTGAATATTTTCAAGTAGCTTGGTTAACTCGGCGGCCCGCGTGGAGCTTACTGGCACAACTTTGTCGATTACCTGTCCGTAAAGTGAAAGCCCTACTTCAAGACATGCCGGAGTATGACCTCCACAAACCTTCGGAATGGTGCGAGTAGAAAAGTTGGGATTGCCCGGATCTTCACGTTCTGGAGAATAGACAAGATAAATGTCTTTACCGGCTTTCAGACCAAGGGATTCGATGCGAGGAAGAAGCTCTTCGTCCGTGGTTCCTGGATAGGTAGTACTTTCCAGAGAAACAACCTGTCCAGGACGGAGGTAAGGCACCAGAGAATCGGTCGTATCCAGAACAAAGCTGAGGTCAGGTTCGCGATATTTGTTAAGTGGTGTTGGCACACACAGAATCAGGGCATCAGCTTCTGAGACGCGAGAAAAATCCGTTGTCGACTCAAAGCCTTTGGCGACAGCGCTTTCAATAGCTTGACTGGGAATATGCTCAATATAACTCTTCCCATTTTGCAATGAATCCACTTTGCTCTGATCGATATCAAAGCCAATGACTTTGTAACCAACTTCGCAGTAGCGAAGCATAAGCGGAAGTCCAACATAACCAAGACCAACAATGCCAACGATTGCTTTTTTTTCTTTCAGCTTTATTATTAAATTATTCAACCGCATTATCCCTTCAATTTATTTCCTAATTCCCTCTAGCGAATAAACTTATTCTCGACAAAGGTTCTCTGGCAATACATCTTTATATGGTACTTTACGTTAAAACCATAAATCAATCTTTCTTTTTAACCGCCACCTCTCTGTATATCGTTTGGTAGCACCCAACCTTACCGCATAGAACTATGGACTGACTCTGACTTCTTCATATTTTTTAGTTTTTAGCGAGGATAAGAAGTAATGGCAAAAGGCTTAAGCAACTCAGAGAAGGAAAAGAATCTTACTGTACTCTTCACTAAACTTTCCAAAATTGATTTTGCTGAACTACGGGCACGGGCATACAGAATTCAATAAGCCACCACCCCGTAAACATCAAGAAAAACACTACTTCGACGCAAATATAAAAGATGTTCATATGTTTGCCGATTAAAGACAAGCCATTAGTAGTGGATATTCAGGCTCCGCCCAATTCGCCATCCCAGGTCTTCAATCACATGTTTACGCAAATACGGCAATATTGCAGCATGGATTTCTGCATCGGAGGGAACTCTTCCGAGCATGCGCTCTCTAATCCGAGTCATTTCTTGTATACCAACTCCTGATATTTCCGCTGACGTCTTTTGTTGCATGTGAATTCGGAACCCTCCTAAGAATCTAGGGAGACGAGCGAAACGTGCGCCCGCTTCGCGGAAGCGTATTAGCAAATCCCAATCCATTGCAAAACGGAAAGACTCATCAATCTCCCCGCCTGCCTTTTCCCAGATTCGCCTGCGCCAGAACATTGTTTCCTGCGGAATGAAGTCTGCCCATGAGAGTACTTCATCATCGTGCCTAGGCAACATCCAGCGGCCAATTTGTTTGTCGTCTTCATCAATCAGAATGCGATGCCCATACACAACATCGACTTCGGGGTGACGGTTGAAATAACTAGCCACGTAGGCCAACGACCCGGGGAACAAAAGATCGTCCGAATTTAACCAAGCCATGATTTCTCCAGAGGTTTTAGCGAACCCAAGATTAATTGCCTGGGACTGGCCGCTATCTGGGCGAGATTCCCAACCTGTCAACCTATCGGAGTAGCTTTTTAAGATTTCTTCAGTGCCATCCCGCCCCCCCCCGTCCTGAACAAAATATTCCACATTAGGGTAATTTTGATCGAGTACGCTCTTCATCGTCCGCTCTATGAATCCAGCCTGCTTGAAGGATGGTGTCACGATAGAAATTTTTGGGGGCTGACTGACGTGGACAGGTTTCGCATAATGCGCCGGAAGACGCAAATCTTTGGGGCCGTGCTGAATTAAATGCCCAAGCCTAAAAGAAAGGATAGCTCGCAACCGATGTCTTCCCTTTTGTACAGTTGAAACGACACGCTTCATTAAACATTCCCCTTATCTAAATTTAACAAACTGGAACGACAGGCCTCCAGTGCAGTGCTGAGCTCTTGAATGACCGCTTCTTTTTCTACGAGACTTTCCGTTAGTCGCATCAATCCCTCATGTTTTTCTTCGAGACTTTCCGTTAGTCGCACCAATGCCTCATGCTTGGCTTGGGCGAGCTCTTCTTTTTCGACTAGTTCTTCGTTTAGTTGCAGAATACGGGAAGTCTGATGCCTTTCCACACAAACAGATCTTCCTCCTGTCGAGGAGAATTTCCTTAATTCGTGTATATGAATCGCCCTGTCAATTAGACCCAGCAGTTTTCTTGCCGAATTAATTTGCCTTCGTCCTACTTCCTCTTGAGCTTTTCTTTCCGCGGTAACATCAGGGCCTGGCAGTTGCTCGATATAAGCCTGATCAAGAAGTACCGCAAGCTCCGAAGCTGATTTTGTGTCGAAGTAATGCACATTTGGAACTGCCTGTTCACGATGGACTTCCAGATCGGATGCAATCACCATTTTTCCTAAACCCCTCGCATCTTCCATAACAGTACTCCACCCCTCAAAAAGAGAGGGCTGCACTATCGCCAGAGATCGACGCATCAGTTGGATTTGATCAACTCGAGGAATAAATCCAAGTAGCGAAATGCGATCTCCAACCCCAAGCTCCGATATGAGTGATTTTAACTGAGCAAGCCAATCCTTGTTTCTATAGTCTTCCTCCGCTCCAGTACAAACAAGTTGAACCGGATGTTCCGTCAATGCAATAGCACGAATTAACATAGCGTGGTTTTTATGCTGCCAGAACTGATTACAGCAAATTAAATAGCGTTCAGGTAGCTGATAACTGCTTGCGGTAACGATAGGGTTCTGTTCAAAACAATCTGGATCAAAACGAGAAAAAAACGGCACAACTTCTACTTTCCCGCTGTACGGTGAATAGTACTGTATCAAATCTTTTTTCGCAGTCTCGCTGCTAACAACAATGTTGTCAGCAGCAGTCAAGACGAAGTTGGTCGCATCCTCGCGTAACAAAAAATCTGCCGCAGAAAATAGCTGTGGCAGGTGTCGATGCTGAAAGTCTGGCAACCAACTGGCATAGGCGTACCCTGGCAAACAATCAGAGTTAACCGGAAATATGAAATCAACGTGATCAGCAGCTTCATGAAACGTTCCAAACAAACGGGCTTTTTTCGAAATTTCTTCTGGCAGAGCTTCCATATAACCAATAACGATAAACCCATCCAATAGACTAAGAAAATAACTGTGTGCCGATAAATCACGCTCATGCGACTTGCCAATGAGCAGATAAAGTTTAGGCTGTTCATCTTGCGGCAGTGCTCTAAACGCCCGGATGATCGCCTCAAGGTACGTAATACCACCATGCCAGTGAGTTCCACCTACTAACGGGATGCCAATTCGCATACTCATCAACGCCCTTTCAATTCATGAACAAATTCATTACTTACTCGCATAAGCCCTTCTTCAATATTTATCACTGGATGAATGCCCAAAAGTTCAGCTAGCGAAGTATCCGCAAGCAAGCTCTGAGGATTACGCAAGCTTGGTTTTCCTGTGAATGAAAAGTCCATCTGGGGGGCCAATTGTTCAATAAGCCATTTTACTAATTCTACTAATTTCGTTGGTTGACCAGTACCCAAATTGATTGTACCTGTTTGCCGATACTGAACTAAATGCGCAATTCCTGTTACCACGTCGTCGATATGGATAAAGTCACGAATCTCATTGCCCGTGCCGTCGATTTGAATCGATTTCGAACTGTCTACAATCTTTCTACAAATATCGAAAATAACTTGCTTTTTTAGACCTTCACCATAAACAGAAAATGGACGGACTACTAACGTTGCCACACCGAATTGGGTTGCATATTGCTGAACCAATAATTCGGCCAGCCATTTGTTATATCCATAAACGGAAATAGGCTGAGGGATTAGGGTCTCAGTCAACCGATCCCCATTGCGGTCGCCATATACCGAAGCACTTGAAATAAGGATGAAGACGGTGTTTTTTGAATGCGTCCGTATGGCTTCTAGCATTTCAGCAACACTACATACAGTATTGAGGTAATCCTGATGCGGCGCTTCTTGCGCCTGGTATACCGTGGAGGCACCAACACAATGTATGAGTGTGTCAGGACTTTGTTCTGCCAGCAGGGGGCCAATTGCCTCTTTCGTTATCAGTGTTTGCAATGGTGAAAGCGTAGGTGGAAGTTGCACATGTGACATTGCCTGCCTGCTAAGCGCCAGCACATTGTGGCCTCTGCCAGCCATGCCTATGGATACGGCAGAACCTATAAAACCATTGGCACCGGTAACAAATATTTTCATTAAATTTGTTTTACGGCAAAAGCAATTCCGTACCCAGTCTCAACATACTCGTGAGTCAACAGATTTGGATGAGATGCAGTAGCGCGCCGCCAGCAATCGAGCAGATAGGGGTGTAATGGATGTGAAATGTCATCGAAAACCAATATTCCCCCTGGAGCAAGACGCGGAATTACGTTACACAGATCAGCGTAGGCACCCTCCTCAGAGTGATCTCCATCAACTGTGATCAAGTCGAATCGTAAATCGGACTGCTGTTCGAACAATGAAGGAATCAGACTGTGGCTACTGCCATTCAGGAAAACGACCTCGCCAGTATGTCCATTGCGACCTAATTCGCCGGCAACAAACTCTGGCCCCGGGTTTTCCATGCCTGCGTAGTTTTGCATCCACATATCGCAAGCCACGATGTTGACACTGGGACGGCCCCTAGCCACTACCGCACAAGATCGCCCACGGCGTATACCAATTTCCAGATAATTTTTTGGTTGATGTAGCTTCGCAGCAGCATAGAGGACATTGACAATGTCCAGATGCCACCAAGCATGTCCAAATTTATCTATTGCAGACCGGTAGTATTGGTCGACTTGTTTAACATAGTCGTCAGAAGCTAGGGCGGCATGGAACGGAAGAATCTCATCCCAAGCTGCTTGCGAAGTTGCATACCGTGCCAGTGTGGTTGGGTTTACATACTCTGTGTTATAGCGGGCAAAAATATCACTCGATTCTTTCATGTTAATCCTGTATTAGTGAGTGGAGCTCTGTTGTGCGGCTTGGCGGAAAGCATTAAGCGCCGCGCTCAACTCCTGAATGACGGCTTCTTTTTCCTCAAGACCTTTGTTGGCGGCGCTGAGTTCATTTTCCAGAAGCTCGTTCATTTCTTTTAGCTCTAGCGTTTTCTGACTAGGAAACCTCAATTTCTTTTGCATGTATTGAAATGCAACATTTTCATTGCCCTTGAAGGAAATGATTCCAACGCCTTCCATGTAGAGATAATCCAGCGCAGATTCGAAAAATCCTCTAAGTGCATCTTCTGGTGAACAAACAATCGGCTCTTCGTGAATGTTGAACGAGGTATTTACCAACACAGGTAGGCCTGTGAGTTTTTGATATTCGGTCAATGTCGCATGCACAAGAGGATTACACTCAGCGGTCACCAATTGCGGTCGCGCTGTTCCATCAACATGTACGACAGCAGGACATAGTGATTTTAATGAATCGGTGCAATTCACAGTGACCGTCATGAACTCCGCTGCGTGGCGCACTCGATCAATATTCAAATAACAAGCATCCGCATCTTCCATCCGACCAATCGGAGCAAACGGCATAAACTCGGTTCGATTCAACCGCTCGTTTAACAAATGATTAATGTCCGGGTCCGCAGCGGAAGCAAGAATAGAACGATTACCCAAAGAGCGCGGACCGAACTCCATTGCACCTTGGAAAACGGCTACAACAGCCCCCTCAGCAAGCAAAGCTGCGATGCTAGCTGCAGGATTTGCAGGAGCCTCAAAATAAATTCCTTTCCCTTCAACAACAGCTTTGGTTATCTCTGGAGGATAGGATGGACCCAAATACATGGATCGTAAAGGCGTCGGTTTGAAACTATGTTGTTTTGATAACACATGCCATGCAGCACCCAAGGCTGTTCCATCATCAGTCATCGGCGGTGCGACAAATAGCTTTTTAAAGCCTGCCTCACTCACACGCTGGTTTATTTTAACATTGGCAAAGAGTCCACCCGACAAACAAATATTATCGCTCGTCCACCCCAACTCCCTAGCTTTTGCTAAAATTTCCAAAATGTGAGATTCAGCCATATCTTGTATCGTCGCGGCTATTTCCTCTCGTGGATAAGCCAGTGCCTCTTTGCAGAACTCCTGCAATCGCGTGCCATTCGGAACAATGCGGGCACTGATTTCATCTCTGTATGGAAAAATCCAGCGCAGTGTGCTCTCCAGCTCCAAAAAACCTTCTTTCAGCCATTTATAAAACACGGCTCGGCATCGCTCACTTGGCTTCCCATAAGCCGCCAACCCAGTTACTTTGCCCTCATGCTTGCTAGCTGTAAAACCAAGCAATGCAGTTACGACCTGATAAAGCAGGGTGATTTTTGCGTAATGTTCCGCACTGAATTGATCCAGAGGAACAATCCCCTCTTTTCGATTAGCCCTATAAAGCCCTCCGAACCAAGGATCATTGGCCATACCTCCGTCATAATTTAAACACAGCGCATCTTCGAATTCGCTGCCCCAGAATGATGAAGCAACATGACTGATCCGATGACAAACAAATTCGACCTCACAAGGAATGCGCTTTACAAATTCATAAAACACGGGGTCATGTAACACATTAATACTGTGTGGCTTTGCTAGCCGGATAGGGTGCAATTGACTGACAAATTCAGTGGGCTTAACAAATTCACCATTTGTCGGAATTGCAACTTTTGCAATTCGATCCCATGGTAATTCATTTAGCAATGCGTAAGGTGGTCGACCATCTTGCTTGAGCCTAGAAAAACGCTCCAGTGCTGCCGCGTAAAGAGGAGTGCCGTCTGGCGAAACCAGCGCAAGAGCGGTATCGTGCATACCGCTATAGTTAAGCCCAAGTACACTGTCTTTGGGAATGCTTCTGTGTGAAAGTTGTCGTAACGACATGTTCAACCTACGTAATTAAAAATAAAATGCAGTGAAAATTCACAATTACCCGCTCAATAGTTAACATTGACACAAGCCACGGCTACCTATCCTATAAATAACAGCGGCACTCGACGGGCAAGCCAAATTGCCCAAGAAATGGTGCAATCTCATTTTCATAATCCCAAGTAATGGTCACTGGTCCCAAAGGAGGAGACTGTGCAAGCAATTCCCCCCTGTTTGGCAAGGTGGCTGGACCACAACAAGCTTCAAGAGAATACTGACCTGCTTCAAGAAGCATTGTTACACGCAGTTCGCATACCACGATTTTAAATTCGTCAGAACCACTATCATCCTTCGGCAGCGAGACTTGAGATGTATATGAACCCGCCACTGTGATTATTTGACCGAATTTATTTAGGATGTTTATCCCCGCATGACATTCGCTTGACAATTTGCTGACGTAAGCCACCGTTATGACGGTAACATCACCAATGCGGAAAGCAGCATTAGCTGCTCCATTCTTGTCACACACCGCAACAGCAAGCAATTTCCCTTCTGTATCTAGGGCTTGGCTTTCATTACGCCATAACGCATTTCTGAGAATCTTACTCATATCAGCAGTAGCCAATATGTTTTGCTCCGACGAAAAAGTTGCATCAGCCTGCACAGAGGTCACATCCTTAGACAAATATCTTCTAATTGCCTCCTGGCTATCCCCCATAAAAGCTGCCTTGCCCTTAATAAGATAGATAGATTTTGGGCAAAGGTCACGCACTGTCCCCATATCGTGAGATACAAAAAGCAAGGTTAAGCCGTTCTCACGCATTTTGCGCAGCCGAGCAAAACATTTTTGCTGAAAGAAGAAATCACCCACGCTCAAAGCTTCGTCAACAATGAGAATTTCCGGGTCGACATTAACTTGTATGGCAAACGCCAAGCGCACGAACATGCCGCTTGAGTAGGTTTTAACGGGTTGGTCGATAAAATCCCCGATGTCGGCAAATCCCAGGATATCATCAAGGCGCGCGTCGATCTCTTTCCCGGTAAGGCCTAAAATCGCCCCATTCAAATAAATGTTTTCCCTGCCTGTAAAATCAGGGTTGAAGCCTGAACCAAGCTCCAGCAATGCCGCGATACGGCCATTAGTCTGAATGCTGCCACCAGTAGGATTGAGCGTGCCGCATATCATTTGCAGCAGGGTGGATTTGCCACTGCCATTTCGCCCAATTATTCCAAAGGCGTCACCTTTTTTAATTTCAAAGGAAACATCTTTAAGCGCCCAGAACTCATGGAAATATTGCCTGGGCGCCTGCCTGACCAGCCTCTGCAAAGCAGGAACAACAAACTGTTTGAGTCGATCACGCGGCGCATCATAAATATGATGGCACTTGCTGAGATTTTGAACACGGATGGCTATATCGGTCATAAATGAAGTTAAATTGATGCGCCGCGTATTATACCGAAATTATGCAAACTTTGCTGCGTCATCAAGATTGACTCAAATAACCGCGCAAAAACCTCTGCACTAAACGCTTTTTCGGCAGTTTCAGCATTGATTGTTTGATAGTTAAGAGGCATCTCTTTTCAGCGTCAACCGTGTAAGTTACGACGTTACGAGCAGCGTGTGACAAAATCGCTATAAGCCAACTGCACGCCCTCACTCAGAGGAGTTGTTGCTTGCCAGCCCAAACTGCGGATCTTCGATACATCCATGATCTTGCGCATCGTATCATCAGGCTTGCTGGTATCTTGCACGAATCTGCCTTGATAGCCCACAACCTCGGCGATCGTTTCCGCCAATTCGCGGATGGTCAAATCTTCGCCGGAACCGACATTGATGAGCGGGCAGCGCGACGGCTCGACAAGCTCTTCATAGTGCTGCGCATCCAAGGTGGCAAGGAATACGAGCGCATTGGCAAGATCATCCACATACAGAAATTCGCGTTTAGGCGTACCGCTGCCCCACAACACCACTTCTTTCGCACTGGCTTTTTTGGCTTCATGCATTTTTCGGATCAAAGCGGGCAATACGTGAGAATTATTCAGATCGTAGTTATCGCCAGGGCCATACAAATTTGTCGGCATGGCTGCCAGCCACTTGGTGCCGTATTGACGATTGTACGACCAGCACATTTCGATACCGGCAATCTTTGCCAAGGCATAAGGACGGTTGGTCGCTTCGAGCGGACCAGTGAGCAAGTATTCTTCTTTGATCGGTTGAGGACAGTCGCGCGGATAGATGCACGAACTGCCCAGAAAAATCAGGCGGGTCACGTTGGTCTCATACGCTGCACGGCAGATATTGGTCTCGATCAGCAGATTGCTCATCAAAAAGTCTACCGGATACGTGTTGTTAGCATGAATGCCACCGACTTTGGCAGCAGCCAGGAACACTATCTCGGGACGTTCTTGCTCAAAAAATTGCCGAGTGGCCGCCGCATCTTCCAGTTCAAGTTCCGCATGGCTACGCGTAACCAGGTTGGTATAACCCTGACTATGCAACTCACGCACAATGGCACTGCCAGCCAAACCGCGATGACCCGCAATATAAATTTTGCTTTGCTTATCCATGCTCATAATGCCTTATTCGTGATAATCATAAGCGGCAAAACCGTGCTTCTTAACCAGCTCATCGCGGGAGGCACTCTTAAGGTCTTCACGCACCATTTCTGCCACGAGCTCATGAAAAGTGGTTTGAGGAGTCCAGCCGAGTTTTTGCCGGGCTTTGGTCGGATCGCCCAGCAGGGTTTCCACTTCGGTGGGACGGAAGTAGCGCGGATCAACTTGGACGATGCATTTGCCAGTTTCTATGTCGTAGCCTTTCTCTTCCACTCCTTTGCCTTCCCAGCGTACTTCGACGCCAAGTTCTTTAGCGGCAATGGTGACAAATTCACGCACACTGTATTGCACACCGGTAGCGATAACGAAGTCTTCGGGCTGCTCTTGCTGCAACATCAACCACTGCATTTCGACGTAGTCTTTTGCGTGGCCCCAGTCGCGTAAGGAATCCATATTGCCGAGATACAAGCAGTCTTGCAGGCCGAGCTTGATACGTGCCAATGCTCGTGTGATCTTGCGGGTGACGAAGGTTTCGCCACGAATCGGGCTCTCGTGGTTAAACAAGATACCGTTGCATGCGTAGATACCATACGCCTCTCGGTAATTGACGGTGATCCAATAGGCGTACATCTTGGCTACAGCATACGGACTGCGCGGGTAAAACGGTGTAGTTTCTTTTTGCGGTATCTCTTGCACCAGACCGTACAGCTCGGAGGTGGAAGCCTGATAAAAGCGGGTTTTCTTCTCCAGTCCCAAGATGCGGATAGCCTCAAGAATACGCAGGGTACCTATACCGTCCGCATTGGCGGTATATTCTGGGGTATCAAACGAGACAGCAACGTGGCTCATGGCGGCGAGATTGTAGATCTCGTCCGGCTGCACCTGCTGGATGATGCGGATGAGGTTGGTGGAATCGGTCAAATCACCATAGTGCAGCTGAAAATTAGCGTTATCGACGTGTGGGTCTTGGTAAAGGTGGTCGATGCGGTCGGTGTTGAACAGGGACGAACGACGCTTAACGCCGTGCACAATGTATCCCTTCTTCAACAATAACTCGGCCAAATAAGCACCGTCTTGCCCGGTGATACCTGTGATTAATGCCACTTTATTGGTTTGATTCATTTCAAAACTCTCTTTATTAAATTGCTATCTACCGTAATGGTCTTCATAACGCTGGAGGTCGTCTTCGCCCAGATAATCGCCAACTTGAATCTCGACGATATGCAGTGGCTCACTACCGAGATTTTCCAGGCGATGCTTCGTGCCAATCGGAATATATGTGCTTTGATTCTTGTGCACAGTGATGACTTCGTCACCATTGGTGACTGTGGCTGTACCGGACACCACTACCCAGTGCTCGGAACGATGAGCATGACTTTGCAGACTGAGTCGCGCTCCCGGCGCGACCTCAATGCGTTTAAGCTTGAAACCATCAGAGGCTTCTTCCAGCACTGTATAGCAGCCCCACGGACGATTCACTTTGGCGTGATAGATATGCTCGGTTGCGCCCTTCTCTTGTAGCATATCCACCACCTCGCGCACGCGCTGGGTCTGGTCATTCTTTGAAATCAACACAGCATCTGCCGTCTCAATCACGCATAAATCTTCCACTCCGATGGCAGCGACTAAGCGTTTTTCAGCTCGGATCAGGCTGTTTTTACACTCCACCGCTATGATATTGCCTTGCAACGCATTGCCATGTTCGTCTTGGGCGGAAATCTCGTGCACGGCATGCCAACTGCCGACATCGTTCCAACCGATGTCACAAGGGATCAGCGAAACACGATCTGACTTTTCCAGCACTCCGTAGTCGATTGAGATTGAGGGCATGGCGCTAAAATGGCGCTCCACTGCCTGCTGGAACATCGCGCCAGCACGGTTTTCAGAAAGAATGGTTTCCACAATCTCATGAACTGCCGGCAAATGCTGTTTTATTTCGGCAAGAATTACCGATGCGCGCCACACGAACATACCGGAATTCCAGTAGTAACCACCCTCTCTCAAGAAATATTCGGCAGTTTCCAGATCGGGTTTCTCAGTAAAGCGTTCCACCTTGTACACCTGCATGTCTTCCGTGTGCTGTGCCTTGATGTAACCGAAGCCGGTATCGGGGTGTGTTGGTTCAATACCAAAGGTAACCAGCCTTCCGTCTTGCGCAGCCTGAATAGCGACCAGCAGATGCGCACGAAAACGTTCCTCGTCTTTGATGATGTGATCGGCAGGCAGCACAACCATAATGGGGTCGGCTCCTTTAGCAGTCAAATACGCTGCCGCCAAAGCAATAGCAGGTGCTGTGTTGCGCCCTATGGGTTCATAAAGCGTTTTATAGGGCAGCAGCGCTTGATAAGCCTCGCCCTTAGCATGCGATTCCTGCGTAACGATCAACACATCCTGTTTCTGTATCGTCGGCGACAAGCGATCAATGGTGGTTTGCAACAATGTTGCCTTGCCATCCAGCGCAAGGAATTGCTTGGGTAGATGCTGACGCGACAAGGGCCACAACCTGCTGCCGCTCCCACCCGCTAGGATAACCGCGTGAATTTGCAGCGTGTCAGGATTGATCATTCGGGATATTGCGGTATCGGTCATATTTTGTTGATGCTCTCATGGTTAATTAATGTGATGCTAAAAATATCATGCACCATTCTCTCCAATCACCTGCCGAACACAGGCATAAAACTCTAGTGCCTAAGTATTCAAAGCAGGCTCTGATTTTATTGACACATTATAAGAAAAGTCATCTATACATTCTGCAATATGCCGGAAACGCCCTTGTTTATATTGGTCCTTAGTTGTGTACCAAACACACAAGCCTAATTACGGAGGACATAAGAAATGTCTTGGTTGAGCAATTCTCATCTAGCATCGGTAGCATTTCGTCCCTCACTCTGTGCATCCGGACTATGAAATTATGTCGCCTCCTCTCTCGGATCTGGCGATTTCTTGATTTAATATCATAAGGCTAATAATAAAACAAACGACAAACCTACCACATTACCGAAACGTACATAACGATTCGGATTAGAGAACATCGGCAAAACCCTTTCTGGTTTTTTGGAACCAGGCATAGCCTAACCAAGCGACTACTGTAGCGGCGAAAGTGTAAATCCCCAATCCTAGCCAATCCGGCAAGTGCCCCCAGATCAACACTTCTCGCGCTTGCTCGATGATAAAGGTGAGCGGGTTAAGCATGATCCAGGCGCGGAACTTTTCCGGCAGGGTACTTACAGGATAAAAAACAGGTGAAAGAAACATCATGACGGTGGTAATGATGCCGATGGTTTGCCCAACGTCGCGCAGAAATACGCCCAAGGATGCGAGCATCCAGGCAAGCCCAAGGGTGAGAATGACTAATGGCAGTAGTACGAACGGCATAAAAACTGCCGTCCAGTGCAGGTATCCATTGAACAGGATAAAAGCAGTGAGTAACACACCCAAACTAATCAAGCTATGGAATAGTGCAGCTCCCATGGCAATGACTGGCAAAGTTTCTAACGGAAACACGACTTTTTTAACGTAATTGGCATTGGAAAGGATGAGCGACGGCGCACGATTTAGTACCTCAGCAAACAACCCATGCACAATCATACCTACAAATAACACCACCGCAAACTGAGTTTTGCTCTCTTCATCTCCAATACCCCAACGGGATTTGAATATCACGGAGAAAACGAAAGTGTATACGGTCAACATAAACACCGGATTAAAAAACGACCACGCCAAGCCCATTACCGAGCCTTTATAACGTCCTACCACTTCGCGCTTTGTCATTTGCACGATCAGCTGGCGGTTGCGCCAGAGACTTTTAACCAGCGCTAAAAGAGATGTAGGGTGAGCCGCATGGGGATTAATTCCCATTTGGGAAGTGGCGGTCATGCGAAGTGCTCCGCTTCTATCAATGCTTTGGCTTGTCGGTCTTTTGCGGACAAGGCAGGCTCGCCGTGGATGGGCCATTGAATACCGATGGCAGGATCATTCCAGGCAATGCTGCGCTCGAATTCGGGCGCCCAGTAATCGGTAGTTTTATAGAGAAACTCTGCGGTATCCGAAAGCACAACAAAACCATGTGCGAAACCCTCGGGTATCCACAACATGCGCTTGTTTTCGGCAGACAGTTCCAGGCCAACATGCCGTCCAAAGGTGGGCGAACTGCGCCGAATGTCCACGGCCACGTCAAAAACCGCGCCCTGCACCACGCGCACCAACTTGCCCTGGGGTTGCTGGATTTGGTAATGCAGGCCGCGCAGCACGTTTTTCACGGAGCGCGAGTGATTGTCCTGCACGAAATCGACCTCACGTCCGGTAAGCTCAGCGAATTGGCGGCGGTTAAAGCTTTCAAAAAAGAAGCCGCGCTCATCGCCGAACACGTTGGGCTCGATGATGAGCACGTCGGGAATAGGGGTAGGGATAACTTTCACAGATGACTCTCCTCTTTCAGCAGGCGCTGCAAGTAGCGCCCGTAGCCGTTTTTAGCGAGCGGGAGCGCCAGTTTGCCCAGTTGCTCGGCATCGATAAAGCCTTTGCGGTAGGCAATCTCTTCCGGGCAAGCCACTTTCAAGCCTTGGCGGTGCTCGATGGTCTCGATGAAGTTGCTGGCTTCAATCATGCTTTCGTGGGTGCCGGTATCGAGCCAGGCATAGCCTCGCCCCATGATTTCCACATTGAGCTGGTTGCGCTCCAGGTAAATGCGGTTCAGGTCGGTAATCTCCAGCTCGCCCCGAGCAGACGGCTTCAGGTTGGCGGCCAACTCGACGACCTGATTATCGTAAAAATACAGGCCGGTGACGGCATAGTTACTTTGGGGGCTTGCCGGCTTTTCTTCCAGACTGGTGGCGAGGCCTTGGGCATCGAAAGCCACGACGCCATAGCGCTCAGGGTCTTGCACGTGGTAGGCGAAAACGGTTGAGCCTTGTTGGCGCGCCATGGCCTGCTCAAGCTGGGCGGGCAGGTCGTGGCCGTAGAAGATGTTGTCGCCCAGCACCAGGGCGCTGGGGGCATTGCCGATAAAGGCTTTGCCGATGATAAAGGCTTGGGCCAGACCATCCGGACTGGGTTGCACGGCGTAGTGCAGGTTGAGCCCCCAGTCGCTGCCGTCGCCCAGCAATTGCTCAAAGCGCGGTAAATCCTGCGGGGTGGAGATGATCAGGATGTCTCGAATGCCCGCCAGCATCAGCGTGCTGAGCGGATAGTAGATCATCGGCTTGTCGTAAATCGGCAGCAGTTGTTTGGAAACGACTTTGGTCACCGGGTAAAGCCGGGTGCCGGAACCGCCGGCGAGAATGATACCTTTGCGTTGGGTCATTATTGTTTCTCAAGAATTTCGGTCAGCATACGGGCCATGCCGCTTTGCCAATGGGGTAGGTTGAGCTCGAACGTGTTCCGCAGTTTGCCGGTATCCAGCCGCGAGTTTTTAGGACGCGGGGCCGGCAAGGGGAAGGCGCTGGTCGGCACGGGCTGGATGGCCTCTGGCGCAACCTTGATTTTACTGCCCGCCTGGCGGGCATGCTCAATGACAAAACCGGCGTAGTTGTGCCAGGACGTGTGGCCGCCGGCCGCCAGATGATACAGGCCGCTGACTTCCGGGCGCGGCAACGCCACCCGAAGGGCATGAGCGGTGATATCCGCCAGCAGATCGGCGCCGGTGGGCGCGCCGATCTGGTCGTTGATGACGGTCAGTTGGTCTTTCTCCCCCGCCAGCCGCAGCATGGTTTTGGCAAAGTTAGCGCCGCGCGCGGCATAAACCCAACTGGTGCGAAAGATCAGATGCCGGCAGTCCGTAGCGCGAATAGCCGCCTCGCCTTCCAGTTTGGTTTTGCCGTAGACGCTCAACGGTGCGACCGGGTCGGTTTCCAGCCACGGTTTGTCGCCACTGCCGTCGAACACGTAGTCGGTGGAATAATGAACGAGCCATGCGCCGCTCCGCTGGGCTTCTTCGGCTAACAGTCCGGGTGCCAGGGCGTTGATGGTACGGGACAGATCGGGTTCGCTCTCGGCTTTGTCGACGGCGGTATAGGCGGCGGCATTGACGATGATATCCGGGGCGACGGCGCGAACGGTTTTAACGATGCCGTCCGGATCGGTGAAGTCGCCGCACAGATCCTGGCTGTCCGTGCCCAGCGCCACCAGCTCACCCAACGGCGCAAGGCTGCGTTGCAACTCCCAACCGACTTGGCCACCTTTGCCGAACAGCAGGATTTTCATGTCGAGCTATCCCTGCTCGACACCCTTCGGGCGGCTGCGCCGTGTAAATATGTTCCCAACATATTTTTCATGTCGAGCTATCCCTGCCCGACACCCTATGGGCGGCTGCGCCGTGCAAATACGCTTTCGACGTATTTATCATGCAACACGCCCCGTGTAATTCTTTTCAACCCATTCGCGGTAAGCGCCGGATTGCACGTTGGCTACCCAGTCCTGATTTTCCAGGTACCACTGAACGGTTTTGCGTATGCCGGTGTCGAAGGTTTCGGCCGGCGTCCAGCCGAGTTCACGCTCTATCTTGCTTGCATCAATGGCATAGCGGCGATCGTGGCCGGGGCGGTCCGTGACATAGGCAATTTGTTCCCGATAGGGCTTGCCGTCGGCTCGGGCGCGGAGCTCGTCGAGCAGTGCGCAAACCGTGTGGACGATGTCGATGTTGGG
>Ga0265297_10002670_pt1 | contig 35255 bp, 41 predicted proteins | sample Munlanlwell13791_FD_192502 | JGI IMG/M metagenome (GOLD analysis project Ga0265297, IMG submission 192502) | Leachate microbial communities from a municipal landfill in Southern Ontario, Canada - Leachate well 137-91 | ecosystem: Engineered > Solid waste > Landfill > Unclassified | place... | reverse complement strand
AGAAACTAACCTGGTAAAAGGATGAAATACAGTGAAAAGATATAGATTAGCCAGTACTGCAGAGAAAATATTATCACTGGCAGGGATAAAGATTAATGGCAATGATCCCTGGGATATCAAGGTTCATAATGAGAAATTTTATGGTAGAGTCCTGACGCAGGGTTCGCTTGGCCTCGGAGAGTCTTATATCGACGGGTGGTGGGACTGTGAAAAACTGGATGAATTTTTTTATCGAATACTCCGTTCTGAAATAGAGAATGAAATTAAACAGAATTTGAGATTACTCTTAAATGTTCTCCTGGCAAAAGTTTTTAATATGCAGTCAAAAAAGAGAGCATTTCAGGTCGGACAGAAACACTACGACCTGGGCAACGAACTTTTTGAGAACATGCTGGATAAACAGATGGTCTATAGTTGTGCCTACTGGAAAGACTCCCATAATCTCGATGAAGCTCAGGAAAATAAGCTGGATTTAATTTGTCGGAAACTGGGGCTGAAGCCGGGGATGCGAGTGCTTGATATCGGTTGCGGCTGGGCTAGTTTTGCCAGATATGCTGCCGAGAAATATAAAGCTCAAGTGATCGGAATAACAGTATCGAAAGAACAGGTAGAATTTGGAAAAACATTATGCCGGGGTCTTCCTGTTGAAATAAGGTTACAGGATTACAGAGATATCAACGAGCAATTCGACCACATAGTTTCACTGGGCATGATTGAACATGTCGGCTATAAAAATTACAGGACATATATGCAAATTGCTCACCGTTGCCTGAATGATGAAGGACTATTTCTATTACACACCATCGGTGGTAATAAATCGGTAACCTCTACAGACCCCTGGATAAACAAGTATATTTTCCGCAATGGGATGTTACCTTCAATTAAACAGGTCGGAGCTGCTATAGAAGGGCTATTTGTCATGGAAGATTGGCATAATTTCAGCGCCGATTATGACAAAACCCTTATGGCATGGCACGGAAACTTTGATAGAAACTGGCCTAAGATAAAAACGAATTACGATGATAGATTTTTTAGAATGTGGAAATACTATCTGCTATCTTGCGCCGGATCGTTCCGCGCCAGAAGAAATCAACTATGGCAAATTGTCCTCTCCAAAAAAGGTGTCCCTGGAGGATACAAGTCTATACGTTAAGCACTAAGGAAAATACTGGCATTTTACTATTATTCTCATTAACTTTTTTCTCTTAGTTACGTCCCAAACCGTTTGCTTATGTTTTAGTCTTCTTATTTCGGCTGGCTCTTACCATAACAGCCGGAAGACTGTTGATCGGATGAGGATAAACGCATTCCTCGGCGCCATAAACTTCTTTGATATTCTGGTCAGTGATAACCTCGGCGGGAGTTCCCTGAGCATGAATACGTCCCTGGTTTATCAGGTATAAACGGTTACAATACTGCGCTGCCAGGTTAAGGTCATGAAGCGCTGCCAGAACCGTATAACTATTCTCCACGCAAAGTGTCTTAATCATATCAAGTATCTCAAGCTGACGGCCGATATCCAGATTAGCCGTGGGTTCATCCAGTAAAATCACCTTTGTCTCCTGCACCAGGACCCGAGCAATAAGCAGACATTGTATCTCCCCACCAGAGAGCTCATTTACCCGACGATTAGCCAGCGGCCGTGTGATGGTTCTGTCCATAGCCTGCCAGACAAGCGCCCAGTCACGCTGTCCTTCAGATTGAAAAAGACCGAGATGAGGATTTCTGCCCATAAGCACTATATCGAAGGCAGTAAAGGCACTGGGAAGCAGTGGCATCTGCGGTACCACTCCGACCAAACGTGCTAGTTCTATGCGTGATATCCCTGTTATATCTTTGCCGTCAAGCAGTATGCTTCCCGCTATAGGCGCAATAACACGACTAATTGCCTTGATAATGGTGGATTTACCTGAGCCGTTGGGGCCGATAAGTCCCACCAGTTCACTGGGTGACGCCTTTAGATTTATATCTCGCAAGATTGGCTGACTATTATAACCCAGCGAGATATTTTGCATTTCCAGTTCAATCATTTCTTTACCCTAGAAAATTACCTTTTTGCGACGTCGCAACAAATAGAGGAAGAAAGGAGCACCACAGATGGCAGTAATTACACCGATAGGTATCTCCGTGGGTGCCATTGCAGTACGGGCAATAAGGTCAGCTAAAATCATAAATATCGCCCCAGTCAGCATCGACAGCGGCAGCAAAAAACGGTGGTCAGCACCCCATATAAGGCGGACAGTATGTGGAATAATAATACCGACAAAACCGATTGTTCCCACGAAAGAGACACTGGCGGCAGTAATCAGCGTAGCGGCTGCCAGCAGGATTAGCTTGAACCTTTCTACGCTAACCCCCAACTGCTGTGCCTGTTCTTCGTCAAGCTGCACTACATTGAGCATTCTTGAGAAAATTATAATAACTGCCGTCCCGACAACCACATAGGGCAGAACAATACGTACCTCTGACCACTGGCTTAAAGCAAAACTGCCCATCAACCAGAAGATGATTCCATGCATCTTTTCCCCGCTGAAAATGATGAGATAGGAAACAATGGAACCAAGTAATGCTCCTAAAGCCACCCCAGCCAGAATAAGGGTAGTTACCGGCACAGTTTTCCCCACCCTTGCCAGAATATAAACAACAGCCGTGCTGACTAGTGCACCTACAAAGGCAAAAAGAGGAATTATGTCAACTCCCAAACTTTGTGCCGTGGCAGGCAACAAGAATCCGATAACAGCTCCCAGCGATGCTCCCTGAGCCACTCCAATAAGATAGGGATCAGCCAGTGGATTGCGAAAGAGTCCCTGATAGGTAGCACCGGCTACCGCCAGGGCAGCACCAACCAGAGCAGCCATAATAACCCGGGGCAAGCGTATTTCCCAGACAATGGTGCTGACAGCGCTTTGCCAGCTTTGAGGTATATCAACCAGAGGAAGTTTATCGACCAGGATACTGAATGTAGTGACTAACGGAATATGAACACTACCTACGCCCGCTGCCAATACCGCTATCACTATTAAAGCAATACAAAGTCCCAGTATACTATACAGACGTCTACGCCTGCCTGAAAAATAAGTACCTATTGGCTCGGTAGTAATCGAACTGAAAGACATTTTTTTAAACCCTAAATAATCTAATCGAATAATTCAGGATGTATGAACTGGGCAAATTTTTCCAGGCCGTCAACTATCCTCGGCCCGGGACGACTGGCAAGGTCAGCATCTACAGCATAAACACGGTCATATTGACGAGCATCTGTCTCACTCAATCTCGGTTCGGCCTTGGCATACATAAAAGTCTGGTTTTCACTACTGCCATGGCCAGCGCCTACAATAATTACCTTGGGATTGGCCATAATAACTGTCTCCAAACTGATACCGGCATAGTCCCTAAGCTCCTGCACAATATTTATTCCACCCGCTTTCGCTATCAGTTCATCCTGCAAAGTTCCCACACCGGCTGCCTTTAAAGGATCATGCCAGACAATGTAAAAAGTCCGGGGTTTTTGTTCAGGTGATAGGCCATCTGTCTTATCAGTTACCAGCTTGATTCTTTGTCGCATCCCAGCTAACAGTTCGGAAGCATTTTCGTTAACATCGGCAACCCTGCCAGTAAGTGAGATTGCTTCCAATACCTCATCAATAGTCTTCGGATCCAATGCCAGAACAGTTAACCCCTTGTCCTCAAGCTGAGGAATGATTTTACTCTCATGTATCGAAGTAGCCAGTACCAGATCAGGAGATAGCGCCACTATTTCCTCTATATTTGGAGTGCTGAAGCCGCCAATACTGGGCTTATTTTTGACCTCGGGAGGGTAATTGCAATAATCGGTCACAGCAACCACGCGGTCAGCCAGCCCCAGAGCAAACAAAATCTCGGTATTGCTGGGAGCCAGCGAGACAATTCTCTGTGGGGGACTGTCTATTACTACCGATCTTCCTAACTGGTCCGTAATTTCATTTGGCGATGTAGTGCTACCAGTTGATGGCGACGTGCAGGATGCCAGACAAATTATCATGGCTACAGTTAAAATCAGGCAAACGGTAAAAACGTGGTAGAATTTGACTTTCATTATCATCACCTCTCCTTCAAACAAAAAGCCCCTTAGCATACAGCCGAGGGGCAATAAAGACTTAATAAAAAGCCCTACCACTCCCCGCGGAGTGCTGTAGGAATTTCAAGGGCTGGCGTTCTGGCTTACGATTGTATTACCAATCTATCACAGTGGCGCGGCCGCGTCGGAATAGCACCGACTTGCTTTCCAGTTAGGCCCTTGCTCGCGCTCGGGCGCCCCTTATTGCTTATTCTGTTAAGGCCAATTATAAAATTTAACGGATGGAAACTCAAATGTCTGAGTTAATTAGTCGAACGCCTTCAATAATCTTGTCTATAAAAACTGCCTGATGTATGATTGATTACAATGGATTATAACCTCAGACAAATTTTTTCCTCCCGGCATAAAAAAAGGCTAGTTAATAAAAAGCTAACCTCAGCGGCAGTTCTTGTTCCCCTCTTCAGCAATGGCGAAGAATGCCATATCCTGCTTACCAAGAGGAGCAATGCCTTGCTTCACCACAAGGGGCAGATCTCCTTTCCCGGAGGAAAATCCCACAGAACCGACTCCAGTCTACAGGAAACCGCACTCAGAGAAAGCTGGGAGGAGATAGGGTTAAACCCCAAAGACGTGGAAGTTATAGGCGAACTTGATGATACTCCCACCACAACTACCGGATTTCTTATCTCACCATTTGTAGCGCTGATACCTTATCCATACAATTTCACCAGAAATCCTCATGAGATCGATGAAATCCTCGATATCCCGCTTTCAGCTTTGATGGATAAATCCTGTTTCAAGCAGGAATATGTCACTGACGACAATGACAATAAAATAAAGGCCTATTCTTATGAATACAAAGGACGGATTATCTGGGGGGCTACGTCCAAAATCATCAAACAGCTTCTGGACACATTAAAGTCTGCGGGTTGAGCCCAGCGGTAATATCCTATTTTTACCTTATATGGCTTTATTTGCTTTAACTTTTATGGATTTCGGTTTAATGCCTTCAGCCTTGTGTAAAACCAAAGTTAATATACCCTTATCCAAGAGCGCTTCAGCTTCATCGGCCTCCCCTCTGGAAAACTATTACCATAAGTCATTTGTCAATATTTCTTAACAAATTATTTTAATTTTCTTATAGATAGTTTTGACTATATTACAGAAATAATTTAAAATAATATCACGAGGTAAGTATATGCCAGGAAAAGATTATTACAATATATTAGGTGTTGGCCGCACTGCCAGCGAAAAGGAAATAAAACAGGCTTATCGGCGTCTCGCCAGAAAATATCATCCGGATGTCAACCCCGGAGATAAGTCTGCCGAGTCTAAATTTAAGGAAATAAACGAGGCTCACGAGGTTCTTTCCGACCCGGAAAAACGGAAGAAATACGACCAATATGGCGAACAGTGGGAACATGCTGACCAGTTCTCCAAAGCCAGCCAGGGGGCTCAATGGGATTTCTCCAAAGGTGGTGGAACTTATACCACCTATGACTTTGGCGATGCAGGTGGTGTCGGCGATATATTTGAGAACCTGTTTAAAGGGTTCGGTAGCGGCAGCTTTAGCAGCCGCCGTCCCAGCAAGCCCAGGAGCGTCCAGCATACCATAGAAGTTACTCTGGAGGAAGCTTACCAGGGCACCACACGTATGTTTCAGCTTCAAAGCGAAGACATCTGTGCCGCCTGTAACGGTACCGGCAGATCAGCCAGGGTACGGGGTAAAGCCTGCTCTGCTTGCGGTGGCACGGGCAGTTTCCCCAGGCTGAAGCGCATTGAAGTCAAAATACCGCCGGGCGTCACTGATGGCTCTAAAATACGTCTTGCCGGGCAAGGTGGCGCAGGAGTCGGTGGAGCCAAGAGCGATCTCGAGCTCGTCGTGAAAATGGTACCCAATAAGAACTTCGAGCGCACAGGGGATGATCTCCATACTGCGGTTTCCGTACCCTTGTTCACTGCCATCCTGGGCGGTGAAGTGGAAGTGCATACCCTGAAGGGCAAGCTGGCACTCAAGATTCCTCCTGAAACTCCAAACGGCAATGTATTTCGTCTTGCAGGCAAGGGTATGCCGCATCTGGGCAATACTGCAAAACGCGGTGACCTTTTCGCTAAAGTGAAAGTGGCTTTGCCCACCAAATTGACTCAAAAGGAGAAACAATTATTCGAGCAATTGAGAGCTCTTCACCCTAATTAATAATGACAATGGTGTTTGTGAGGTGATATAAAATGTCTATGTCAGATTCAGAACCGAGATATGTAATCAGCATAGCTGCCAGAATAGTAGGTATTGAGACACACACTCTGCGCTACTATGAAAGGCTGGGGCTGGTACAGCCATATCGGTCCGAGGGAAATGTTCGTTACTACTCCGAAAGCGATATCGAGCAGCTACGCCATATAAAAACCCTTATGAGCGACCTGGGCGTAAATCCTGCCGGCGTTGAGGTAGTAATTCGCATGGCAGAGAAAATGGCTGAAATGCAGCAGCAGATAAACGAACTCACCTCAGAGCTGGAGCAGTCAAAGGAAATCAGCCAACCGGAAACAAAGAAGAAATCAAGAAAAAGGGGCTAAAATGATTGAGGCTAGGACAGACCTTAAACCCGCCAACTGGCAGGTAACGGCGACCACTATACACTGTGATTACGTCGATGATAATGTTACCCTCATGGTTGACAGGGACTGGACAACCAGATGCGCCTGGTATCATCGTTATAAGCAAAAGATACTGGAAAACCCGAAGCAAAAATTTGATAAAGCGATCAGGCTGAAAATGGCCAAATGTCCTGGCACTGAGTGTCCTATAGCCTTGGAATATAGAGATAAGCTTATTCGAGAGGAATTTGCTGAATAGGAGAGGAAAATGGTAAGACCAGAAAAATTTACTGAACAAGCGAGAGAAGTTGTAGCTTCTTCGCAGGAGATAGCCATAGGCTACCGTCATAGCCAATGGGATGTAGAACATATTTTTCTAGCTTTGCTGCGACAGGAAGGTGGCATAGCTTCACAGATATTGGAAAAGCTGGGGATAGATGTAGCCGCATTGAAAGGACGTGTGCAAGCCGCACTGGAAAGCATGCCTCAAACAAGCCAGGGAGGACCCCAGATTTATGCCACTCCCAGAATTGCCAGCCTGATGCAAAGTGCCGCTCGCGAAGCCGACCAATTTAAAGACAACTTTATCAGCGTGGAGCATCTGCTTATCGCTCTTGCCGGTGAAAGCAGCGGCGAAACAGCTAATATACTGAAAGAGTTTGGCATTGACAAAGAAAAAATCTACCAGGCAGTCAAGGATGTCCGCGGTGGACACCGGGTCGAGGATCCCAGAGCCGAAAGCAAATACCGCTCGCTGGAAAAATACGGGCGCGACCTTACTGAGCTGGCCCGCAAGGGTAAACTGGACCCCGTAATCGGGCGTGACGAAGAAATAAAACGGGTAATGCAGATATTGATCCGCCGCACCAAGAATAACCCCGTCATCATCGGTGAAGCCGGAGTAGGCAAAACTGCCATTGCTGAGGGTCTGGCTGAAAAAATAGCCGTTGGTGATGTCCCTGACTCTCTCAGAAATAAAAGAGTAATCGCTCTGGATATGGCGGCCTTGGTTGCCGGCAGCAAATTTCGTGGCGAGTTCGAAGAGCGCTTAAAGGCAGTGATGGATGAAGTGCGCCAATCCAGCGGAGAAGTGATTTTATTCATCGACGAGTTACATACCGTCGTTGGCGCCGGTGCTGCCGAGGGAGCCATCGATGCCAGCAATATGCTGAAACCGGCACTGGCACGGGGCGAGCTAAGATGTATCGGAGCCACTACTCTGAACGAATACCGTGAGCATATTGAGAAGGACAAGGCGCTGGAACGAAGACTACAGCCTATATTTATAGATGAGCCCAGTGTGGAGTCGACCATAGAAATGCTGCGCGCTTTGCGTCCCAGATACGAAGCGCATCATAAAATCAAGATCGATGATTCGGCACTGGTAGCTGCAGCCCAGTTGAGCCAGCGTTACATATCGGACAGGTTCTTGCCGGACAAAGCTATAGACCTTATCGACGAAGCAGCCAGCAAGATACATATCGATATGGAAAGCAAACCCGATAATATCAAAAAGCTGGACCAGCAGATAAAGCAACTGCAAAATGAAGAGGAATCGGCAGCCCAACAGGGAGACTACCAGAAAGCAGCCGAAATAAGAGCACAGAGATTAAGAGTGGAGCCGGAATATGAGCAGCTAGATACAGCCTGGCGCAAAGAGAAAAAATTCGATAAACCAGTAGGCCAGGAGACAATTGCCGAACTGGTTGCCAAGTGGACAGGTATCCCGGTATCTCGTATGCTGGAGGGTGAAGCTGAGAAATTGCTCCACATGGAGGATAGACTACATGATAGAATTGTCAATCAGGAAGAAGCCGTTTCTGCCATATCGGAAGCCATCAGGCGCGGCAGGGCCGGACTTAAGGACCCCAAACGACCTGTGGGCAGCTTCATCTTTTTAGGACCCACCGGGGTCGGTAAAACAGAGCTGGCCAAGGCACTGGCTCAATTTCTATTCGACGATGAAGAGTCTCTCATCCGTATAGACATGTCCGAATATGGTGAAAAACACACGGTGTCGCGCCTTGTCGGTGCTCCGCCAGGTTATATCGGCTACGAAGAGGCAGGACAACTGACCGAAGCAGTGCGAAGGCGACCGTTCCGTGTAATCCTTTTTGACGAAATTGAAAAAGCACACCCTGACGTTTTTAACATCCTGCTACAGATCCTCGAAGACGGCAGATTAACCGATGGACATGGCAGAACAGTCGATTTCAGAAACACAGTAATAATAATGACCAGCAACCTGGGTACTGAGGAATTCCAGCGGCAGGCAATAGGCTTTGCTGCCAGCCCGGGGAAACAGGACCAGAGCGACTACAACAGGCTGAAGGGAACTATAGATAACGCTCTGAAACGCACCTTCCGCCCCGAGTTTCTCAACAGGATAGATGATATAATTATCTTCCATCCTCTTACCGAGGAAAATTTGAAGAAGATTGTAGACCTGCTGATCAACGAAGTGCAGAAACGGCTGGAGGAACGTAATATAGTGCTGGAACTGGATGACGAGGCAAAATCCTGGCTGCTTAAAGAAGGTTTCGAACCTGCTTTCGGAGCACGCCCTCTGCGACGGGCTGTCCAGCGCTATGTAGAGAATCCTCTGTCCAACAAGATTCTCAGCGGCGAGTTTAAAGAAGGCAGCCGTATCTTCATCGGCGTTAATGATAGCGGATTAACCTTTAGCACCAGGAAAAAGGCTAAAGTTGCAAAATAAATGGCGGATTCGGGCGGGACAACTGACGAGAACAAAGTCAGTGCCATGCATTTCGGCCTGCCCAAATTTTTCTTCGTGTGCTGGGCAGGCAAGACCGTAAAGGGTATGGCTGTCGCCTATCCGGGCTATTACGGCCTGGGATCTATATTACGTTGGACAGGAATAGGAGTTTAAAATCATGGGAAAAGAAAAAAGCTGGCTGGTAGCCCTGCTCTTATCAATATTCTTTGGCTTCTTTGGAGCCGACCGCTTTTACATAGGCAGAACCCGCTCTGCCATAGTCAAGCTGGTTACACTTGGATGCTTTTTCGTTTGGTGGCTGAGCGATATAATTCTCATCGCCAGCGATTACCGCAAGGATGCCTGGGGAAGACCGTTAAAGCATTAAGAGTATAGCCCTCAGCGCCATCTGCACAGAGAAAAGAATACGGCTACACCTATTACTACAATCCCTATAATAATAGCGGGTAAATATTCGCCCACTTTGCACTATTCCTTATACTGGCTATTATGCCTTTATATATTTACAGTATTATTACTACAGCTTTTCCAGCAATTTGTCAAACTGACATTACCCTAAAATTGTTTATTAATGGGGATTAACGGGGCTTACCCCTTTGATTATCAAAATAATGTCATTCTGAGCCGAAGGCGTGAGAATCCCGTGGGAACAATGGGCACCACGTGTTCCTTGTGATTGCAGCCCCGCGTGTCCTTCACATCCTCTCCCTTGACGGGAGAGGATCAAGGTGAGGGTGATAGCACCAATTGTCAGCCCAGACTATCTTATGCTAGACTATATAGCGCCATTCGCAATCGTGGGGCTGTAGCTCAATTGGGAGAGCGTCTGACTGGCAGTCAGAAGGTAGTGGGTTCGAATCCCATCAGCTCCACCAGAATGTTAACGTAAGTTCAAAAATAGTTCGCCCTGCAGAGTTCTTTTAGTCTTGCCTTTTGTCAAGAAACTTTAGTTTTCCTTTTTATCAATGCCCTGGTAAGCTGGTAGTCAGTCTCCAGGTTCAACCAGAAACGTGCTGGTATCTCTGGCATAGTTTTTTCAAGCTGTAAAGCTGTCTCTGCTGTAATGGCTTTCTTTCCGTTGATAATCTCATTTATCGTGTTTAAGGGCCGCCCCATGCGCCGGGCTAACTCCTTTTGAGTGATTCCTCGCGCCCCGATTTCTTCTGCTAAATACTCACCAGGAGGGATGGAAATATCCGGGTAAGCATCGGTTTTAGGTACCATGATAATCCTCCACATTTATAATTTTCACTTTTTCTTCATCCACCTTTTCAATAATAAGCCGGTAGTTTCCAGTAAGAGTAATCGCGTACTGTCTGACTCGGTTTCCTTTCAGCGGGTGTAGCCGCAGCGCCTTATGTCCATATAGCTGAGAGAATTTGTCTATAGCCCTCAAAACTGCCAGCCGTTGAATATATTTTCGCCCGATTGGAACACCGAAGAGCTGGCTAGCCTCCGACATGCTCACACTGGCATTAAGTAGGTGATTTGAGGCAAATTCTAATTCCACCCATACACCCTATGGCTTATATCATAGCTCAATATATCCAGCCTGTCAAACTCCTACACGAGGTTGTTAGCAATGTAGCTCAGCTTGAAGAGCGTCCCGACTGAGGTCGGGAAGGTAGTGGGTTCGAATCCCATCAGCTCCACCAATTAGGTAATATCTTCACCACTGATTAGTTTCGATTTTCACCAAGAATGTTGAATTCTATGTTTTTTCACTCGTAAGAATGGTGATGTTATTACCAAAAACTATCGGTTCTTCTCTACCGTCAGCCATAGGTATCTCTAAGCTAGGTTAAGTCCAAATGCTCATTGATAGCCTGGCGTATTTCATGCCGGATCTGAACGTCAGAAAGACAGCCAAGCAATCTGCCAAGTCGTTGCTTTGAAATTGTTCTTATCTGATGAGCCATCACAATAGACTCCGAAGGCTGCCCCGCTTTTCCTGTTGGTAAAAGAATCTCAGATGGATATAACCGGCGCTGGGTTGATGTCAAGGGCAGAACGGTAACGTTGGGCATAGCCTGGTTAAATTCTTCGTTGCTCACTATGAGTACAGGACGTGTACCTTTTTGTTCGGCTCCAGATACGGGGTCAAGATTAGCCTCATAAACTGCCCACTGAAAATCGGGCATCATCCTATCCTCTGAGCAGTTTCAGCATCTGCAATTTGGAAAGCGTTTTTAACATCTTCAACATCCTTAAGCAATAAGGCATCTTTAGCCCCCTCTTGCCACAGTCTTTGTCGTGTCTGTCTCTGCAGCTCTTTCAACTCCTTGAGCAACGCCTGCTCAACCAAAGCGTTCTTGCTTGGTACTAGTCCCCGAGCCATTATCTCGTCTAAGGCTGCAAGTACATCGGTATGCAGATTAAAAGTTGCCTTTTTAGTCTTTCCACGCATATACATGAGCTCCTCTTCTGTATCCTATCTTATCATGAGCTTCCATTATTAGCAAGTAATATTAGGAGGTATATTTGCCTTGCATTCCTGAAGGGAAGGGTGACCTAAAATGCGGATGCTTACCCTGCGTAATCCGAGTTTGAGATAAGCAACCTCTGCAATTCTGGAATAAGTTGTTTTTTCTCGAAAAAAAGTTCGGGAACTGTCCCCGATGGTCCACCAATGATATCAATAGGTAGAACCTCCCGATTTCTTTCAATACGGGATAACGATTACTCATTCGTAACATGGTACGGTTGCGGAACGACTTATTCCCGGGGGCAGTGTGAATTTACCCGGTAGCAATAGGTCAGTGTCAGTACAGACCGCACGCCCGCAAAAAGATTTTATAAGGACTGGGGAGCTAAGCTCCCCAGTCCTTTGGGTATGCGTTTAGATTATTTCCCGGTGGGGACAGCTATATACTTCACCTTAGATGGTGCCGCAGTATTTGTAGGTCCTATCGGGTACATCATTCAAATCGTCTTTGTCGATTTCCGCTACGCAGCGAGCCATGGAGCCATCGCCCATGTACCAGCGGAGAGGGAAGCAGTAAAATCTGAAGCGCTTGCCGGAAACCTTATCCAGATCTCCACCAAGGTTTTCAACGCCGACTATGCCGTGACCCAGCATCAGCTTATGGCAGGGCTCCCAGGTGCCCCAGCAGCCGATGGCTTCCAGATCGCCGAACTTCTTGTCGTAAGCTTTTTTGCCATGCATTTTTATGTAGGTAAACTTATCAAATTCGGCATAGGCTTCTTCACCGAATTGCTCGATGTACTCTTCGGTGATGGGCTTGCCGGAAGCGCCAAGCAGGTTCATACGGGTCATGCCGTTGTTGCCCATTGCGGTGTGGAGAGGATGGTCCAGAGCCTGCGAATCCATAGCAACGCACTTTACCTTGTGCTCTACAAACCATCTGCCGGCCTCGACGCCAGTACCGCAGGCATAATGATAGTACTCTTTGGAATCGTCAAACTTGCGATGCATGCCAGTATTCAGACAAATGATCATGCCTTTCAGTTCGCTCGGCTTGATACCTACTTTTTTGCAGGCAGCCTCAAGATGCTTCGGGCCGATCAGTCCCCAGCGCTCGACCTCAATGGGAAGGCAAACGGCATCGCCAGTGTATGCATCAACAGGCATTTCGTGGGTGTAACGAGCTCTTTTGCCGTTGAATTCTATCTCCATAACGTGACGGGGAGCGTCACAATGCGTGCCGGTATGCATTGTGCAGGTGATCTTCTGTGTCAGAACGCCACCTTTTGCCATAGTGTGCGCATTGTCGATTATCGGCTTGTCAAAATAAGGCCAGCGGGGAATCTCCGCGCTGAAGGGATGCGATAGGTCGACAAATACTTTTTTGCCCATGATTAATTTCCTCCTAATTTAAGTATAGTTATTATTATGATAATACTATTTGGCGATGATGTAAAAGAGCATCTCATCACCAACCAGGAAATAACATCGCCTAAATTTGGCTCCGACCTGTGCCGATAAGGTCAATTTTTTCTATCTTTCACTCATACTATCTAAAAATACTTTTACAATTTCTGGCACTTTGCACAATAATAGACGCTTCCGCCCATGTAGGCTTCTTTACTAATCGGCGACCCGCAAACCGGGCAGGGGCTATTAACCGTGTTTTTAGATAGTATGGTCTTATAACCGCCGGGACGGCCGAACAAGTCCGACTCTGTATCCCTGCCTCCCTGAGCTGTCATCTGGGACAGGGTAGACTTCACAGATTGAAACAGGACTTCTTTATCTTTCTCAGCGAGCGTGTCTACTTTTTTCTTGGGATGCATCTTTGCATTGAATAAAATATCCTGCAAAACACCATTGCCCAGTCCGGGAATTCTCTGCTCGGTGGCAAGTAAAGCCTTCAAGCTTAATTTCTGTGCCTCCGGTGCCGAGACTATCCGGTCGAAATATTTTTTATCGAACTCTGAAGATAAAGGAGAAGGCTTTTCCCTGGCTACTTTATAATAGGGATTGTCCAGTTCACCATCAAGGAAGCTGCCGATTCCGCCGTACATCTGGACTGAGGCGCTCAAGGCAGACTGGTCGGCAAATTCAAGCAAAAGCTGGTGTTTGGCAGGACGCGGTTCACCTTTATTGTGGAGCCTTGCCACAACACCTTCTCCGAATAATATATCGGCGTTTTCAACCTTGATCTCGACCAGTCCTCCGTAGGCATAAGCTTTGCCAACGGTCTTGCCAACAAGAAGCTCAGAATACTTCGATGGCTCCCCGTAATACCAGGCTAATTTATGAGGGGTATGCTTCGCCGTCACACCTGCGATCTTCTTACCACTAATGGTATTGCTAATTTGACCTGCAATGTTTACTGCTTCCGGTAATTCAATCATGAAACACCTCCCATCCAAATTTTGAATTTATAACTTTCCGGTCATATCAAACAGTATAAATAATAACGGGCTTATACAAATGATACAAGTCAAAAAATCGATCCGCTACTTGTTCTTTTACCTTTTTTCGATGAACTCGAAAGTTATATTATCCGGCCCTTTTAAGTAACACACAGCCCAGTTGCCGGTGCCGATGATGCTTTTCCCCCAGAGAGGCGGATTATTGAACTTGACTCCTTTTTGGGTCAAATCCTGATACATTCCTTCGATATCGTCAACCTCGAAAGCAATATGTGAAACGCCCGTATTACATGTCTTCAAATCGATCTCTTTGCCCTTAGGGTTAACATATTCTATAAGCTCTATCAAATTGTTATCGGGGGTCTGAATGGTACAAATCCGAAAATTGACATCGGGCATTTGTATAATTTCTGAAAAACGTTTATTATCTTTAACCTCGTGGACAGGATTCGCTTTCATGCCGAGCAGATCACAGAAAAAATGAAGCGCCTTTTCGATGTTGCTTACGGTGAAACTGTGGTGATCAATACTTTTTATCATGTATCCTCCTGTTTTAGATAATAATATAATGCGATATACGCAGTAAAGTGCAGCTAACTCGATTCCAGTTTTCAGACAATGCGATTCAGGGAATTTCGAGACAAGATGCTATAATGAAGAACAAAAAATTGAGGAACAGCGATAGATGATAGCTAAACTAGGTATTATTCTGTTTGCCTGTATTATGCTGGTACCGCCGTCTCAATGCGGTCTATTTCAATCAGACAGCCCCACGGCAACAGAGCAGGCGGCACAACACGTTGAGCAGGGAGATGAATACTTCACTCAGGGCTTGTACGACGAGGCACTCAACGAATACGACACTGCCATAGAATTAGACCCTGAGCTGGCTACAGCATACTGGGGCAGAGGCAGAGTATATCACTTCGACAAGGTTGCCTACTCCAGGGCGATAGAGGATTATTCCAGAGCCATCGAACTAGACCCCGAATATACCGATGCATATTTCTATCGTGGGCTGGCCAACGAGGCTAACGGGGTATTTGACAGAGCTATACCTGATTTCAGCAAGACAATTGAACTCGAAACTGAACTGGTTTGGGCATACAATCTTCGCGCCTGGTGCTATGTAAACAAGGCACAATGGGAACTGCCATCACAACTATTTCTATATCAATTATTTGAAAGCGATGCCGGCCTGGCTGAAGCCTACAGAGGAGAGGGTTGGTCTTATGTAAAACAAATGCAGTGGGACATGGCTGCAGTCCCTTATCTGGTTAAAAGTACAGACACCGAAATCACAGAGGATATTGCCGATAATAGCGCTCAAAGAAGCGAACCGGTAACGCCTAAAACAGGCAGTGCACACCCCATCAAACCTTTTGTGGAAATAGAACCCCTATCCGGCCCCGTAGGCACGAAACTATTTATCTACGGATGGGGATTCCGAGGAAATGAGGACGGCGTAACCATAACCTGGGACGGCGAAATAATTATGTGTAATATAAGGGCCGAGACAGACGGAGGTTTGATCGTCGATGGCAGCAAGGTGCCGTATCTCAATAATGCACATGATGGAGATTATAGAGAGACCGTTTATGTGCCGCCTACCACGCAGGGACGTCATGTAATCGGAGTTTACGGCAGCAGCTTTACACCCAGAGGAGTTGTCAACGATACCGAATTTGAAGTCGTTGCCTCGGTAAAGCTATCGACTGAACCTGATATACAGGGTACAAAAGTCAACGTTACCGGAGCCGGTTTTGCCAGCAATGAAATCGTAACCATAAGCCTAAATAATCAGACTTCAGATGTTACCGCAACCACCGACAGCAAAGGCAGCTTTAACGCCAGCTTCATAACTCCAACAAAAAGAGGCATTGAGTATACTGTCACTGCATCAGGTGATAAGGGTAATTCCGGCACAGCCAGCTTCACCATTAACCTGATTAAACCCATTCCAACTAACCAAGCTCCTGATCTAGCTGAGGTTTATTGCAACAGGGGTTTTTCTCATTTTAAGAAAGCAGAATGGGCATTAGCAATTGCCAATCTGGGCAGCGCCTATGCCAAAAATCCAGAATTGAACAGAGGCTCCTGGAATAAAGACTGGGCACTGGAGAAACAGGAGCAATGGGATCTGGCTATTGCCGAGTATGAAAAAATAATCGCCATGATTACAGGCTCTACCGCATCACAGGATAAATCCGGAGCTAATACGCTGGAAGGAGAGCTGGCGCTGGCACTGGAAGACTATAACAAAGCTGCAGAGGTATCCGATGATCCTGCCTTTACTCAGAATATAAAAAACTCAATAAAATTCGTCGAGGAATGGAATAAACTAATAAATAAGTAAGCCATGGACTACAAGGCGATGATATCAGGCTTCATCAACAGTAAAAGGAATAACCTCAGCCATAGAACCGGCATCACAGAAAAGCATCACCAGCCTGTCCATGCCCAGAGCTATGCCGCCGCAGGCAGGAAGATGAACCATTGCCTCTAAAAATTTCACTGATAATGATGCCTTATAGCTCTCTTTTTGCCATATCTTCTCAATCTCCGCAACAAAGCGCTGTTTCTGCTCCTGTACATCGTTGAGCTCGCTGTAAGCATTAGCCAGTTCCAGCCCACCGATAAACACTTCCGCCCTTTCGGCAACGCCAGGGTTATCCGGTTTAATTCTGGCCAGCGAAGCCAGGGCAGCCGGATAATCCAGCAGCACAGTGGGGCGGTCTGATACAAAACTGGGAACTACCCTGGTCACCAGGTCAACATCAAATCTCGACGGCTCCAACTCTGCAACAGGGTCCCATCCGGCAACATTGACAAAAACATCATGGACAGTAAGTCTGGGCCAGGGCGTACTGATATCAATTGTCTGATTTTTATAATGGATTAAGGGAGTTGTTTGCAGCCCGGCGGCAATTGCCAGAACCAGTTGCTCGGTGTCCGAAACCATTTGCATATAGTCCGCACCGATACGGTACCATTCCAGCAATGTGAATTCGGGATTATGGTATCTGCCCTGCTCTCCTTTACGAAAGCAGTGACTGATTTGAAAAATTTTATCGTACCCTGCAGCCAGAAGTCTTTTCATATAGAGTTCCGGAGATGTGGACAGAAACCAGTCTTCGCTGCTGAATGGTACAATTTCTGATTCAGGCGCTACCGAGGGCACACGTACAGGAGTATCTAATTCTAAAAAACCATTTCCACAGAAGAAGGCTCTGGTCAACTCGAATATCTTTGCCCTGTGCTCCAGGTTAGACTTTATTCCGAGAAGCCTGCTCCGTTCATCATCTGCCATGCATCACTTCTTCGCAGTTATTCGCTCTACATACACTCCTGTGCGAGTATCTATTTTAATAGTGTCCCCTTCCTTAATAAAGGACGGAACACCTATATTTAAACCGGTTTCCATGACCACGGATTTGTTCTGTGCCGTAATAGTATCGGTTTTGGATGACACTGCACTTTCCACCACTTTAAGCTCAACAAAGTTGGGCAGAGTTATGTCAATAGGCCTTTTATCCATCATCAAACCGGTAACTATAGTGCCATCTTTCAGATAATTTTTCTTATCGCCGACAATTTTATCGGAAATAAAATACTGCTCAAAAGACACAATATCCATAAACACATAATGGTCTCCTTCGCTGTAAAGGTACTGTATCTCATTACTGGTGACATCAGCCAGTTCAACCTTTTCTCCGGAATGATAGGTAGAATCAACAGTACTGTTATCGAACAGGTTTCTGAGTCTGAGACGATAAATCGCCCGCCCCTTGCCCGGCTTCATAAACTCAACATCATCCACATTAAAGGGCGTCTTGTTGATTAGTAACTTGCTGTTTTTGCGTACATTTTCGATGTCTGTTGCCACCTATGCCTCCGTTAATTAAAATTCAAATTATATTGCTCAGCTCTACAATCATTTACAATTGACATCCTATTATAAACATTAGCACAATTTTAGCAAGCCACAATTGTAAACTATTCAGCCAATATTTACCACAGCAAAAAAGAACTTGACCAAATAATCCTATAAAAATCCAAATACTCCTTTGTCAGCACTGGCACAGCGCCTCAGTTGCTGATAAAATTCGATTAACAAAATACATAAGTCTGTCTTTCCCAACCAAAATAGAGGAGGCCAGGGGCATAAGCTAATAAAAACAGCCTCGCGGAGGTATCGTAATTATGGGAAAAAGAATAAAGATAAAAACAAGCAAAATTGAGGCGAGTGCTGAGCTAAACGATACCAGAACAGCCCAGGCCATCTGGGAAGCACTGCCGCTGAAAGGTTTTGCGAATCTCTGGGGAGATGAAATCTACTTCTCGATTCCCCTTATTCTACCTTCGGAATCAGGTAAAGAGTTCGTTAATATCGGCGACCTAGGTTACTGGCCTCAGGGCAATGCATTCTGTATCTTTTTTGGCCCCACTCCCATCAGCAAAGAAGGTAAAATTAAGCCGGCAAGCGCAGTTAACGTATTCGGCAAAATCAGCGGAGATGCGGCTATATTTAAACAAATTACTTCGGGAACAAAAATAGTTATCGAACAGGAAAGTGACAGGGAAACTGAAAGACAAAGTACGGCACTGCTTATTCAGGACTATTCCTTGGCCAAGGATTCACCCAGCCTGGAAATCACTCCAAATATTCCCGGGCAATCCGGTGATGGGAAAGTTTGACCTGTTGAATCCAGGCGGCTAAAAAGTAGCCAAGTTACAGCAATAATTTCATTTGTGTTATAATTTTCCAGGAATTTGGTTCTCCTTAAAGGTTAACACAAAAAGCCCGACAAGCATAAAACGCTTCAATCGGCATAAAGAAATGGAACCAAAAATTTTTCTGGTAATTCGTTTCTCAACTACTCCCTATAGCAACATACTCCGTGTTCTGGAGAATTGGCTATGGTAAAGTTCAATCTTATGCCTCGCGACAACAAATTTTTTATCCTTTTCGAGCAAATGGGTAATACCATGGTAATGGCTGCAGAGGAGCTAAAAAAACTGGTAAATACCTGGGAGGCTATCGACGAAACTGTGGCGAAAATTAATGAAATTGAACACGAAGGCGATACCACCACTCACCAGATTATGTACCAGCTAAATCGGTCTTTTATCACACCATTCGATCGTGAAGACATCGGTCTGCTGGCCCATGCTCTGGACGATGTAATTGACCTTATTCATGCAGCAGCCGATACCATGCTCCTGTACAAGGTCAAAACTCCCGGCCAAAGAGCTAAGGAATTAGCCGAAATTATTCTGGAAATAACTATTGTAGTACAAAAATCGATACCACAATTAAGGCAACGTGGCGATATACAGCAAATGCTGAACTTTTGCATTGAAATTAACCGCCTGGAGAACGTAGCCGACAAAATATATCGTTCAGCACTAATCGAGCTGTTTGACAACACTACCGATATAGCCGATATTATCAAATGGCGCGAGATTTACCAGTACATGGAAAGCGCTACCGACAAATGCGAAGATGTGGCTAACGTCCTCGAAGGAGTTGCCCTCAAGCATACTTGATAGCCAAAACTTTTCTTTAGTCTGATTAATGAAATTCGATATTGTCTTTCCAGTTTTGACCAAGAGTATCATTGACCGGTACCTAACCCTAAGGATCATGTTTTGGATTTAAGCTTAGCATTTATCATTTTCATCATCGTAGTTGCCCTGGCATTCGATTTTACTAACGGCATGCACGATGCCGCAAATTCAATTTCCACCATTGTCTCTACCAGGGTTTTAACACCGAGACAGGCTGTCCTCTGGGCAGCGTTTTTTAATTTTGTAGCTTTTCTTATATTCGGCACCACAGTAGCGGCAACAATCGGCGAGGGAATGATTGACATCAACACAGTAACTCCTACTGTAATTCTTGCCGGAGTTCTTGGTGCTATTTGCTGGAATATGATTACCTGGTATTTTGGACTACCAAGCAGCTCTTCTCATGCCCTGATTGGCGGATATGCTGGAGCAGCTATTGCAAAAGGTGGATTCGGAGTAATCATTGCAGGTGGCTGGTATAAAACAGTTCTCTTTATTTTTCTGGCGCCTGCTATAGGCCTGGTTCTTGGTTTTTTATTAAAGGTCATTACCAGCTGGATCATACGTAAACAACCACCGGCTGCCATTAATAAGTGGTCAAGGATTTTACAGCTCTTTTCCGCAGCCCTTTACAGTCTGGGTCACGGCGGCAACGATGCACAAAAAACGATGGGTATTATAGCCAGCCTTCTTTTTGCCGGTGGTCTGATTCCAGAATTTACAATACCGCTCTGGGTGGTTCTAAGTGCACATACCGCCATTGCCCTGGGCACATTGAGTGGCGGGTGGCGAATCGTCAAAACCATGGGACAAAAAATTACCAAACTTAGGCCGATAGACGGTTTTTGCGCTGAGACAGCCTCTGCTGCCAGTATTTTCCTGGCTACTCACATGGGTATTCCAGTAAGCACTACCCATGTTATCACCGGAGCCATATCCGGCGTTGGCTCTGTAAACCGGCTTTCTGCGGTGCGCTGGGGCGTGACTATCCGTATTGTCTGGGCCTGGATTTTTACTATACCGGGAGCAGCTATCATCGCCTGCATAATTTATTTAATAGTAAATTTAATATTTAATCTATTTGCATAAATAACAAAGACTGAACTAGCCAGCTATTTTAAAGAATCCAAATCTTTACTTAATATTTCTGATATATTAGAATTGATAACTAAAGGAGGAAGAAAAAATGTGTAACTCGTGTGCTGCGCATTCCAAGAAAGCCGCCAAACCAGCCAAAAAAGAAGCGCCCAAAAAGAAATAATTAATTATTTCATTCAACCTCGAATCTCACGCTAAAAAACCGGGCTGGTTTTTTAGTTAAGCATATATAAATTGCCCCTGGCCAGGATAATAAGTCTGCGTTTCAGCTATCAATTCTTCTAGCTAAACGCAAATTTATGTCCGTTTTATGATACAGGGGCTATTTATTGAACAAGGACATAAAAGTGGACCTATCTAAGACGGATTTCTCTTTAGAAGGCAAAGTAGCGCTGATAACCGGTGCCAGCCGTGGCATCGGAAAAGCTACCGCCCTGGGCTTCGCCCATGCCGGTGCCGATGTAGCCATAGCCAGCAGAAAACTCCCTGAGCTGGAAAAAGTAGCAGAAGGAATAAGGATTCTGGGCAGAAAGTCTATGGCAATATCAGCCCACATAGGCAAAATGGATGAAATAAAAAATCTGGTAAGCCAGGTCAAAACCGAGTTTGGTAGAATCGATATCCTGGTCAATAACGCCGGTACCAACCCCACCCTCGACGCAGCAATCGATATCGAAGAACGCGCCTGGGATTCCGTTATGAACCTCAATCTGAAAGGGCTCTTCTTTCTCAGTCAGGCTGTAGCCAGAATAATGCGAGATCAGGGAAGCGGTAAAATAATCAACGTTGCTTCAATAGAAGGTATCAGCCCCGGCATTTTGCCAGCCTATTCTATAAGCAAAGCCGGGGTTATCATGGCAACCAAGGTAATGGCACATGAATGGGCTAAATATAATATCAGGGTAAATGCAGTAGCACCCGGCTTAACCAAGACAAAATTCAGTGAAGCTCTCTACACCAACCCCCACATTCTGCAAAAAGTTCAAAGTAAAACTCCGATGGGACGTATGGGCGAACCTGAAGAAATCGTAGGCGCTATTATTTATCTCGCTTCCGATGCTTCCAGCTTCGTAACCGGGCAGGTCATTGCCATAGACGGAGGCTTTATTTTATAGATAGAATTCAAACGAATTCGGCGTTTGTTTTTATCTCCGCTTTTTCCTAGCCTTCTGAATTTCAATTCTACGCAATTCTTCATCACCAATGCCGAAATGGTGGGCAATTTCATGTTGTATTACTTTGCCTATCTCCACTTCAACCTCAGCAGCAGAATTACACCTCTGTTCAACAGGCCTCTGAAATATGGTTATCTTATCAGGTAATACCATAGTGTAATTTTGCCCCCGATTCGTCTGCGGCACACCTTCATATAACCCCAGAAGCTGATAACCCTGCCTTATCCCTAATCTGGCAAGTTGCCTGGAACTGGGCCAATCTTCCACCACTACGTCTACATTCTCCAGCTTTTGCTGAAACTCTTCCGGCAAATCTTTGATCGCCTTCATCACCAGTTCTTCAAACGTTTGTCTTTCCATATGCCCCGATTATACATTTTCACAACAGTTTTTCAAACAAATTTCAATTCCCTCTCCCTTGAGAAAAGGGGAGAGGGATAAAGGGTGAGAGGTTGACTCTAAACAGTCAACCAGCTAAAATCAGCGCATTATGAAAACTCCCCTTAAATATAACCCCCAGGAAATCGAAAAAAAGTGGCAAGAAAAGTGGGCGGCTGACCGCATTTACGAAGTCAGCGAAAAGGACAGCCGGCCAAAGTATTATGCCTTGACCATGTTTCCCTACACTTCGGGAGATTTACACATCGGGCACTGGTATGCCATGGCACCTTCGGATGTCCATGCCAGATTCAAGCGGATGCAGGGTTACAACGTGCTGCATCCCATCGGCTTTGATGCTTTCGGTCTGCCAGCAGAGAACGCTGCCATCAGCCGGGGCATCCACCCATATACCTGGACGATGACCAACGTGGAAAACATGCGCCGCCAGCTCAAAAGCATCGGGGCAATTTACGACTGGAGCCGGGAGGTAATAACCTGCAATCCCGAATACTATAAATGGACACAATGGTTTTTTCTCAAGCTCTACGAGGCCGGACTGGCTTACCGCGGCGAGGCACCGGTCAACTGGTGCAGCCAGTGTCAGACAGTGCTGGCCAATGAGCAGGTAGTCGGCGAGGGTTTATGTGAACGCTGCGAAACGCCGGTAATCCGAAAATCGCTGGAACAGTGGTTCTTCAGAATCACCAGATATGCCGAAGAGCTTCTCGACCACAGCCATATAGACTGGCCTGAGCGCATCCAGATAATGCAAAGGAACTGGATCGGCAAAAGCCAGGGCGCCGACCTCTCTTTCGGTTTGGAACACGAAGGAGTAGAAGCTAAAGAAATAAGAGTGTTTACCACTCGCCCCGATACCATCTTCGGCGTTACCTTTTTTGTCATGGCACCGGAGCATCCCCTGGTACCCCGGCTTACCGCACCGGAACATAAGGCCGAGGTAGATAAATATATCAGCCAGACATTAAGGCTAACCGAAATCGAAAGAACCTCGGCAGAGAAAGAAAAGACCGGCGTCTTTCTGGGAAGCTATGTAATCAATAAAGTAAACGGGGAGAAGGTACCTATCTGGATTGCCGATTACGTGCTGTCCAGCTATGGTACCGGAGCGGTAATGGCAGTGCCGGCCCATGACCAGCGTGATTTTGAATTCGCCAAGAAGTACGGACTCCCCATTCGTGTGGTTATTGCACCTCCTGATTGGGACGGCAAAGAGCTTGAAGCTGCCTGGGTCGAAAACGGCACTATGGTCAACTCGGGACAGTTCAACGGAATGCCCAGCGATAAGGCATTCGGAGCCATCTGCGACTATATGGAGCAAAAAGACTGGGGCAAGCGTGCTGTTACCTACCGTCTGCGTGACTGGCTTATCTCAAGACAGCGCTACTGGGGAGCCCCCATACCCATGATTTACTGCTCCAAATGCGGCATCGTGCCCGTACCTGAGAAAGACCTACCCGTCTTGCTGCCTCCCGATGCCGAATTCAAACCCACCGGAGAATCGCCGCTGAAATACTGTGAGTCTTTTGTTAACACCACCTGCCCCAAATGCTCCGCGCCGGCACAGCGTGAGACCGATACCATGGACACCTTCATGTGCTCCTCATGGTATTTCCTGCGTTACACCAGCCCCGGCGTGGACGATTATCCTTTTGACAAAGCTAAAATGAAATACTGGATGCCAGTCGACCTGTATACCGGTGGCGCCGAGCATGCCAACATGCACCTGCTCTATGCCCGCTTTTTCAACAAGGCAATACGAGACATCGGCCTGGTAGGCTTCGACGAGCCTTTCAAGAAACTATTCAACCAGGGCATCATCATCTGCAAAGGCGAGAAGATGAGCAAGTCCAAAGGTAATGTGGTCACACCCGATATATATGTTGACGAGTTGGGGGCTGATGCCGTCCGGGTTTATCTCATGTTTGTGGGTCCCTGGGATCTGGGAGGGGAATGGAATGACAACGGCATCGTGGGCATGGGGCGCTGGCTGAACCGTGTCTGGAATCTGGTCAAAGCCGATTACTCGCCGCAAAATATCAGCCCTGACAGTGAAAAAGAACTTAACCGCCTCATTCATCAGACTATCAGAAAAGTAACCGAGGATATGGAACGGTTCCATTTCAATACCATGCTGGCAGCTCTTATGGAATTCACCAATTACCTGGGCAAGGTCTACGATGAAGGCACTGTCTCCACAGCTATATGGCAGGAAGCCATAACCAAGTTAGTGTTGCTGCTGGCACCTTCAACACCGCATCTCACCGAAGAGCTATGGGAGGGGATGGGAAAACCCTACAGCGTCCACAATCAACCCTGGCCCAGGTGGGACAGGGAACTGGCTAAGGAAGAAGAGGTTACTCTGGTTATCCAGGTCAACGGTAAGCTAAGGGACAAACTAACCATACCAGTATCCATCACCGAGTCAGAGGCTAAAGAACTGGCTCTGAGCAGCGAAAAGATAAAAGCCCATCTCCATGACAAAAACCCCGCCAAGATTATCTATGTTCCAGGCAGACTGGTTAATATAGTGTTTTAGTAATTCAAAACCTCATAGCATACTTTCGACTTCGGCATCGAAACGGACAGGTTTTTATGGCGCTTAAAATCTTTTTAATAGTCATCGTGGTAATAGTGGCTTTTCCCATTTTGTGGCTTACTCTGGCTAAATTAATTCGAAAGCTGATTCATTTTCCTGCGCCGGCATTTATCGGGCATCTTCTGGACAGCAATTATCGCAGAAAAATTCAGCCGCCCCACAAAATCATACAGCGCAGCGGCATCAAAGAAGGCATGAATGTACTGGAAGTGGGCTGCGGTAGCGGGGCATTTACCACTTTCGTTGCCCGGGCTGTGGGCGCAAAGGGAAAAGTATATGCTCTGGACATTCAGCCAAATATGCTAAAGCAGCTAGAAAACAAGCTGGCGAAACCCGAAAACAAGGACATCAAGAATATTAAAATGATCGAAGGCAATGCCTATGAGCTGCCGTTCGATGACAACTCTCTCGACGGTGCATACATGATAACGGTTTTACAAGAAATACCGGATAGAGACAGGGCTTTGCAACAGGTTAATAGAGTATTGAAACCCGGTGGAATCCTCGCAATAACCGAACTATTTCCCGACCCCGATTACCCCTGGAAATCCACCACGGTTAAGCTGGGCAACAGAGCCGGTTTTATCACTGACGAGGTCTCGGGAAATTTCTGGAACTATACAGTCAGATTCAAGAAAGCGTAAAATAAACGTGCAATGGATAACATACAGAAAAACTTCCAGGAATTGCAGAAACGAATTGACAGAGCCTGCCAGCAAAGCCACAGAAAACCCGAAGAAGTAAAACTGGTAGCGGTAACCAAAAATCTACCTTCCACAGCAATAAGGTCAGCTTTCGACTGCGGGATAAGGGACTTCGGCGAGAACCGTGTCCAGGAAGCCGAGGAAAAAATAGAGGAATTAGCCGACCTTCGGCATCAAATCACCTGGCACATGGTAGGCCATGTCCAGAGCAATAAAGCTAAAATAACGGCAGGGCTTTTTGATATAATTCACAGTGTTGACTCGGTAAAATTAGCCAGGCTGCTCAACAAACATGCACAGGGAATACTGCCTGTATTAATTCAGGTCAATGTTTCTCAGGAAACTACTAAAAACGGATTGGAAATGGAACAAGTAAAGGGTGCAATCGGGGAAATAAGCCGTTTGCCCAACTTGAAGATAACGGGACTGATGACAATTGCACCACTGGTGGACGATCCCGAAGACGTCCGCCCTGTATTTCGAGAGTTACGACAGATGCGAGACAGCCTGGGATTGGAACATCTGTCAATGGGCATGACCGATGATTTTGAGGTAGCTATAGAAGAAGGAGCTACCATGATCAGGATAGGCAGAGCTATATTCAGCAACAGGAGAGGATAATGAAAATAAGTTTTATCGGCGGCGGCACCATGGGTGAGGCATTGATTAAGAGCCTTATTAGCAAAGGTATAGCAACACCCGAAGAAATAACCGTAAGCGATGTAAGCCAGAAAAGGCGTGATATCCTGGCCAAAAATTACGGGGTGAACACCACAGCCAGCAATCCTGAAGCAACTAAAAAGGCGCAGGTAATTATCCTGGCGGTGAAGCCGCAGGACCTGACCACAGCGCTACACGAGATAAAAAAACTGACATCCAAACAACTGGTAATATCCATAGCCGCCGGTGTCCCTATGGAAACCTTACGCCAGGGATTAAACCATGACTGTCTGGTCAGGGCAATGCCCAATATGCCGGCACAAATAGGCGAAGGTATGACTGTCTGGACGGCTTCTGCAGAAGTCAGTCAGAATCAGAAAGAACTGGCAAAATCGATACTGTCTGCCTGCGGTGAGGAAATTTATGTAAACAACGAGAAATATATAGATATGGCTACCGCCCTGAGCGGCAGCGGCCCGGGCTACATCTTTCTGATTATCGAAGCGCTTACCGATGCCGGCGTCCACATCGGTCTGCCCCGAGATATTGCTGAAAAACTGGTGATAGAGACGATGATAGGTTCAGCCAGAGCTGTTAAAACTACATCTAAACATCCTGCCGAGCTGAAAAATATGGTGACCTCGCCGGGAGGCACCACCACAGAAGGAATACTACAACTCGAAACAGGAGGCTTACGCTCACTCCTGCTCCGAGCTGTTATCGCTGCCTATGACAAAGCCAAAAGCCTGGGAACTAAAAAATAATCTGGCTATCCCCAAGCCCTGGCTTATTTATTAATGCTTAATTATTCCCGGATCAGGCTTTCGGAGTCTCGCCGGGATGAATCTTCTTCCACTTTTCCAGCAACTGGTCTTTGCTCTCTTTATGAGCCGGATCAGGTACGCAGGCATCCACAGGGCATACCTCAGCACACTTGGAAGACGGATTGGAACCCACACACTCGGTACATTTGGCGGGATCTATCTTGTAGATAGTATCCCCCTCGGTGATTGCCTGGTTAGGACATTCCGACTCGCAGGCACCACAGCTTATACAGTCATCGGTAATTTTGTAGGCCATCTTATTTTGTAACCTCCTTGCCTTTTATTTTCTAGCCCTTTTTCAACAAAATCCTATTTCTTCAGGTTAAACTTTTTCCTTAAAGCAATGGCAACATGTTCAGGAACCATATTATCCAGACACCCTTTCAACTGTGCCACTTCTTTAAGCAAGCTGGAACTCAGGAACTGATATTGCAGGCTGGACATAAAACAAATCGTCTCCAGGTCAGGGTCCAGCTTCTTATTCATCATCTCCATCTCGAATTCCCATTCAAAATCGGAACTCATCCTCAATCCCCTGACCATCACCTTGGCGCCTATCTTTTTCGCAAAAGCTACTGTCAAACCGGAATAGGGCTGGACCTGAACATTTTTCAAATTGGCCACTGATTTCCGCGCCAGCTCAACTCTCTCCTCGACAGAGAACAGTAAACGTTTCTCAGGACGGTCATACACACCGATAATCAACTTATCGAACAGAGAGGCAGCTCGAACAGCGATATCGATATGTCCATTTGTTATGGGGTCAAAACTTCCGGGATAAAGAGCAATAATCAACTAACAACCTCCCTGCAATATATCGAAATACAGGTATCACCATGTCGTCTTTCTTTTATTGAGTGCAATCTGCCATAACTCTCAGCCAGAGGCGAGCGTGAGGCATGCGGAATCACCACTAACGATTCATCTTTCATGCATTTCGAGTTATCCAACTGCACCAGAAAATCCCCTATGGTTGCATCCGAATAAGGCGGGTCCAGAAATATAATATCATAGCTGCTATCAAGAAAAGCCAACGCCTTGGATACGCTGCAACAATAAACATGGGACTTCTGACCGAAGCCAGCTTTCTCCAAATTTTGCTTAATAATAGCACAACAACGGGGTTGCTGGTCAACAAAATCCGCCCAATCGGCATCACGGCTCAAAGCTTCAATACCCAGAGCCCCGGTGCCGGCATACAAATCAAGTACTCGAGACCAGCCGCCGACCAGAGACGCCAGTATAGAGAAAATAGCCTCTCGCACCCTGTCTGTGCTGGGACGAATCTGGCTCTTGGCAGGAAATTTCAACTGTAGCCCCTTGGCCACACCACCTGTAATACGCATGATAAAGCAGCAATATTATACCCAGCTTCATTCTTTAGTCAAGTTTTTGTTTTTATTAAATCCCCCTCTCTCTAGCTCTCTCCCGCCAGGGGAGAGAATCTAATCTCCTCTCTCGACGGGAGAGGATTGAGGTGAGGGTGAAGGCTTTGTTCAATCCCCCTCTCTCTAGCTCTCTCCCGCCAGGGGAGAGAGAATCCAATCTCCTCTCCCTCGACGGGAGAGGATTGAGGTGAGGGTGAAGGCTTTGTTCAATTCCCCCTCACTCTAGCTCTCTCCCGCCAGGGGAGAGAGAATAACACCGTTACTTATACCGAGAAATCGGTTGCTTTTACCTATGTAGATATGATATACTGCGCTTCGGTTTTTGAGGCTAGGAGGACCTTTGGTTGTTAGCACAATTCGGTTATATCGGTATCTTATTAATTGTAGCCATCCTGTTCACTGTTTTAATGCCTCTGATACCCTTAATCCTTAGCCTCATCGGCGTAGTCCCCCGTAAAAAGAATCCAGCCAAAGCATCTACCTACGAATGCGGCATGGAAACCGTGGGCAATACCTGGATACAGTTCAATTTCAGATATTATCTCTTCGCCGTAATTTTCGTGGCACTCGATGTACTGACCGTTTTCTTATATCCCTGGGCAATTAACCTGGAAGGGCTGGGCTTGTTCGGACTGCTGGCCATAGCCGTTTTCTTCCTGATTATCATGATTGGATACACTTATGCCTGGTTTAAAGGAGCCCTGGAATGGAAATAGAGAGACCGAATATCGTCTCACCCAGAGAACTTGATATTGCTGAAGGACAAAGAATCGCCCAGCTAAAAGAAAGCTCACAGCAGGCAATCCCTGACTCAGATAACTGGATGGAAGAAGAGCTTCGACGTAACGTCCTGCTGACCACAGTAGACTTCGTGCTTGACCAGGCGCGGGCACGTTCCACATTTCCCTTAATGTTCGGACTGGCCTGCTGTGCCTTCGAAATGATCGGCACGGCAGCTTCGCGTTTCGATGTAACACGCTGGGGTATGGACATCTTTCGATGGTCGCCAAGACAGGCCGACCTGATGATTGTAGCCGGTACCCTGACCTGGAAAATGGCGCCTGCAGTGAAACGGATCTACGAGCAGATGCCGGAACCGAAGTGGGTGATTGCCATGGGCGTTTGCGCTATCAGCGGCGGCACATTCAGAGAGTCTTATAGCGTCGTCCCCGGTATCAATCGCATTATACCCGTCGACGTATACATCCCCGGATGCCCTCCCCGACCCGAGGGGTTAATCTACGGCATAAACCTGATACAGCAGAAAATCCTGAAAGACAGCTTGAAAAGAAAACATGATTAAAGATATCGATAACGATTCGGAGATTACAGTAAAGTGACCGTGCGTTTGAACGGAGAAGAGGCAGCCAGGAAAATAGCCAGCGCCTGCCCCGATTCAATCGTCTCCGCCGATAAAGATGCGGTGGTGGTCGACAGCAAGTCACTTCATCAGGTTGCTGAATATCTGAAGACCGATGCCGGGTTCGACTTCAACTATCTGGCTAACCTTACTTCCGTCGACTACCTGGACTACTTCGAAGTGGTCTACAACCTGATTTCGCTGAACCATAATCACAGCCTGACTATAAAAACAAGGTGTGACGACAGGAACAATCCCACAGTGCCATCAGTAATCGACCTGTGGCGCACTGCCGATTATCAGGAACGTGAAATCTACGACCTGATGGGCATCACCTTCAGCGGACATCCCAATATGAAGCGCCTGTTCCTCTGGGAAGGATTCGAGGGGCACCCACTAAGGAGGGACTACCTGTAATATGGTAATAAAGACCCAGCCATTCATCCTGAATATGGGACCCCAGCACCCCTCGACTCATGGCGTATTCCGCATGAGAGTCACCCTGGACGGCGAAGTCATCGTCGACCTGGAACCTGTCCTCGGCTACCTGCATCGCGGCATCGAAAAACTGGCGGAAGGACGGACTTATACCCAGGTCATCCCGCTCACCGATAGATTAGATTATGTAACATCGATGACCAATAATCTGGCCTACGTGCTGGCAGTGGAAAAGCTGGCCGGCATAAAAGTCCCCGAGCGCGCCGAATATTTAAGAATTATCATAGCTGAGATGATGCGTATCTCCAGCCACCTTATGGGCATCGGCTTTTTCCTCAACGACATGGGAGCCATGATGACTCCCGTGCTCTATATGTGGCGTGAGAGGGAAAAACTGGTCGATTTATTTGAAATGGTCTGCGGTCAGAGACTTCTCTACAATTACATGCGCATCGGCGGCGTCAGCCACGATATACCGGAAGAATTTTTACCGGCTCTGAAAAAATTCATCGCCGAGATGCCCAAGTTTATCGATGAATATAATCAGCTCCTGGCTGGTAATGAAATCTTGTTAGCGCGGTCTAAAGGAGTCGGCATATTACCCAGAGACCTGGCCATAAACATCGGCGCCAGCGGACCTGTGCTCCGCGCCAGCGGCGTTAACTGGGATATCCGAAAAGCCGACCCTTATTCCATATATGACAGATTCGATTTCGACGTGCCCGTCGGTAGTGCTGGAGATTGCTACGACCGCTACTGGATTAAAATCCTGGAGATGCGACAAAGCCTCAGGATACTGGAGCAGGCAATAGCACAATTGCCCGAAGGCGAGGTTTGCGCTAATGTGCCGGCTCTGGTACGCCCGCCAGTTGGAGAAGTATATATGCGTATTGAAGCGCCTAAAGGAGAACTGGGCTTTTATATTGTCAGCGATAATTCCATTGCTCCCTACCGCTGCCATATTCGCCCTCCGGAATTGATTAACCTCACTGCGCTGCGAGACATGGTTATCGGCTGGAAAGTAGCCGATTTGATACTGACATTCGGCAGCATCGACATTTGCATGGGGGAGATAGACAGGTAATGACATTGCTCGAGCAATTTCATATATGGCTCAAAGCCATCTGGCCTGGTTTCGAATGGGCAGCTTACCTTGTCCCGGCACTGGTCGGCATAATTATTATCATTGCTTTCATACTCATCATGGTCATAGTATTCATTTATATAGAGCGCCGTCTTCTGGCCAGATTTCAAATCCGTCTCGGCCCCAACAGGTTCGGCCCGGAGGGTATCTTCCAGCCCATTGCCACTGCACTCAAAGTATTATTAAAAGAAGACGTAGTACCGGATAGAGCCGATAAAGTCATCCATTTTATAGCTCCACTCATCGTATTTATTCCGATAATGCTTATATTTGCGGTGATACCGATACACGAGGGGGCAATTTTCACCGACCTTAATGTAGGCATAGTCTACGTGGTAGCAATCAGCTCCATATCCACCGTAGGCATATTTATGGCTGCCTGGGCCTCCAACAACAAATATGCCCTGATAGCCGCCATGCGCACCATAGGCCAGATGATAAGCTATGAATTCCCTATAGTGCTATCCATCCTGGGCGTGGTACTGCTGGCAGGCTCGTTATCGCTGAACCAGATCGTAGCGGCACAGGACATACCCTTCTTCCTGATGCAGCCTCTGGGATTTGCCATCTTCTTTATCGGAGCGCTTGCCGAGATGAACCGTTGTCCCTTCGATCTTCTCGAGGCTGATTCGGAAATCGTTGCTGGTTACCATACCGAGTATTCCGGAATGAAATTCGCCATGTTCTATCTCGGCGAATACGGACATACCGTAGTACATTCCGCCATCATCGCCACAATATTCCTCAGCGGCTGGCGAGGTCCGGTACTGCCGCCGATTATCTGGCTGCTGATAAAAATGATAATAGTATTCTTTGTTATCGTCTGGATTCGCAGCACTATCCCCAGACTGCGCGTAGACCAGTTGATGAGTTTCGCCTGGAAAGGCTTACTGCCCATGGCAATTATCAACCTGTTCCTGGTGGCTGTGGAAAAACTGTGGCTGCCGGCAGGTATGCCCTGGCTAATGATAGTAATCAATTTCATCTTCGCCGGCATTCTCATACTACTGTGGTCGAGACTATTTACCCTCGGAGGCGGTAAAGTTGAAGTTTGAGCGATACGGAATAGGTATTGCCAAAGGGATGGCTTTAACTCTGAAGCATCTCTTCCGTGATCCCATTACCGTACAATATCCCGAAGAAAAGCTGGTTGTGTCAAAGCGCATACGCGGCAACGAGCTGGTCTGGTTCATCGACAAATGTACCGGCTGTGCCACCTGTGCCAGGAGCTGCCCCCAGGGGAATATCGAAATCGTCACCCACGGAAGCGGAGAGGACAACAGGTACATCGTCGATAAATTTGAAATAGATACCGGGCGCTGTATGTTTTGCGGACTATGTGTCGAGTCCTGCCCCTACGAGGCACTGGCTATGGGACGCAGCTATGAAAGATCGCAATACAATCGCAATCAGCTCGTCCTCAGCAAGTTTGACCTTATGCCATCGGATAACAGGCAGCCCAGCGGTTATTACAGACCTGAAATCGAGGCAACTTTGCCCAGGCAGAGTTTACTTATATTCGGGAAGAAGAGTAAAAAGGAAGGCGGACAGGGAACCAAATTTATACCGATAAGCACGAACAGAGGTCGCGGTGTTTGATATTGTTTTTTGGATACTTGCCATACTAATTGTGGCTGCAGCACTGGCGGTAGTATTTCTCCGCGATGTCTTCAGGGCTGCGCTGGCTCTTATACTGCTATTTCTGCTCATAGCCGGAATCTATGTGACGCTCAACGCTGACTTTCTGGCTGTGGTGCAGATTCTGGTCTATGTCGGCGCTATATCCATTCTACTGCTGGTAGGTATCATGCTCACCAGGGATGTCCACCGCGGCAATCCCTCGGGAAAGTTCCGCATACCTGCCATAATAGTCGGCATTCTGCTGATAGTAGTGCTGGCATTTACTATAATCGATACTAACTGGATGATCAGCTCCAGCCCTCCGCTGGATAATACGGCAGGAGCTATAGGCACAACTCTATTCGGCGAAGGAGGGTATCTCCTGCCCGTGGAAATCACCGCAATACTGATGTTAACCGCGGTGCTGGGAGCTATCGTATTGATAAGGGAGAAATAATCGCATGACGGTGGGACTGGAACATTATCTTATTTTATCGGCGATTCTCTTCGCAATCGGACTGTACGGCGTACTGGCCAAGCGCAACGCCGTAATCATCCTGATGTGCATTGAAATAATGCTCAATGCAGTCAACATTGCCCTGATCGCTTTCTCCCGATATATTACTCCGCTGGCGCTTACCGGCCAGATATTCGCCATATTCGTCATGGCGGTAGCCGCTGCCGAGGCTGCTGTAGGCATAGCCATAATAATCACTATTTACCGTAACCGTGAGACTATAAACATCGATAAATTCGATTTAACTAAATGGTAATGAGCTAGAAGATTATGTGGGTTAAAGTTAAAAGCGCACCTAATTTAATAATAGCCGAGATGTGGAAGGAGTTCTTCGAGGGCGAGGGAATACCGACGCGGATACTGCCCGAGTCGAATGAAGTCGGCTCTAAAGAGCTGGCGGCATATCGCATACTGGTATCCCAGGAAAAAGTCCATGTCGTTGAGGAGGTCTTGAGGAAACTGTAATGCCACATCAGATTCCCTGGATAATAGTGCTCCTGCCGTTCGTCTCGTTTATCATTGTCGGTCTTATTCTGAGACCGTTCTTTAACAACCGCCCTAAACTCGGCGGTTATGTCACTATTGCAGCCATAGGCATTGCCTGCGCTCTCTCTTTCTGGGTACTGGCAACGGTTATGGGAGCTCCGGAACACAAGCTGGAAATACCCGGCGTACACTGGCTGACCATCGGCAATTTTGACTTCACCGTAGGGCTGCTGGTAGATTCTCTGACTGCCATAATGCTGGTGGTAGTCACCTTTGTCAGCCTTATGGTGCAGATTTATTCTCAGGGCTACATGTCCGGCGACCCGGGATATCATCGCTATTATGCCTTCATGTCCCTGTTTACCGGCTGCATGCTGGGACTGGTCTCATCTGCCAATCTGGTCTTTACCTTCCTGTTCTGGGAAGGCGTCGGCCTGGGCTCATATCTGCTCATTGGCTTCTGGTTCCACCGTCCCTCCGCAGCAAATGCCGCCAAGAAAGCCTTTATAGTTACCCGCTTCGGCGACCTCGGTTTCCTGGCTGCTATTCTACTGATATATACCCAGGCGCATACTTTCAACATCGAGCAATTACATGCTTTAGCCATAGCCGGCACCCTGGGCGGGGTGGCTCTTACCTGGATTGCCATCGGCATTTTCATGGGAGCTATGGGCAAATCAGCCCAATTCCCGCTCCACGTCTGGTTACCCGATGCCATGGAAGGCCCCACACCGGTCAGCGCCTTAATCCATGCTGCCACCATGGTCGCCGCCGGCGTCTTCCTGGTAGCCCGGATGTATCCCCTGTTCCAACATTCTCCTGAAGCTATGAGCACGGTAGCCATAATCGGCGGCATTACCGCCATTTTCGCTGCCAGCATGGGACTGGTGATGCATGATATCAAACGCGTACTGGCTTACTCAACCATCAGCCAGCTTGGCTACATGATGCTGGGACTGGGCACGGGTGGCATTGCCATCGGCATCTTCCACCTGTTCAACCATGCTTTCTTCAAAGCTCTGCTATTCCTCGGCGCCGGCA
>Ga0265297_10002669_pt1 | contig 35257 bp, 29 predicted proteins | sample Munlanlwell13791_FD_192502 | JGI IMG/M metagenome (GOLD analysis project Ga0265297, IMG submission 192502) | Leachate microbial communities from a municipal landfill in Southern Ontario, Canada - Leachate well 137-91 | ecosystem: Engineered > Solid waste > Landfill > Unclassified | place... | reverse complement strand
CTTTATCTCGAACATCTGGTTAACGCGCTCATCTTTGGTCTGTATGCTCTTGGGGGTGAATTCCGCCTGTGAAGAAATATATTTTACCAGGCCCGCGAACCGCTCCCTTGGATAAGAATCCACAAAAATGGCGACGCTGTCCCCTATACTGATCTTTCCATATTCCTTTTCGCTTATATACACCTTGAGCTCAAGCTTTGCAAGGTTTCCCAAAGATACTATGGTAGATCCGGCAGAAACAAGCTCCCCTTTTTCTGCTGCTTTTGTCAGTACGGCCCCGCTTATGGGAGCTTTTATCACCGCGTCGCTGATCTCCACTTTAACGGAATCCACCCAGTCCTTTGCCTGTAAATATGCTTCATACAGCGAATCAGCAAAGGTTTTTGACGAGTCATATTGCTGTTTGGATGCCATGCCTTTTTCGTAAAGGTTGTAAATCCTTTTAAAGTCCTGTGCGGCATTTTGCGACTTCAACATCGCGGCACGCTCGGCGGACAGCGCGGAATTTAGCGCTGCTTCAATTTCCGGAATATCGATCCTGGCAATCACATCGCCGACCTTTACCCTGCTCCCCTCATCCACATTCAGTTCAATTATTTTCCCTGATGCTTTTGTTCCCACCCGGACTTCCACGACATCTATAGTTCCGGAAGCTGTTATTCTTCCTCTATTTACATACTCGGCTAAGAACCCGAAAGAGTAATACAATATGACCGCAACTATTGCTAAAAAAATCCCGATGACCAGTCTGTTCTTCATACAAAAGCTCCTCCGTTCCTATTTATTCCTGATATTGAGCGTGATATCGTTGGCATGGATCACCTGTTCTATGGCCGAAGAAATACGTTCAGGACTAAGCAATACTACCGCTTTTGCTATTGGATTCTCTATCACGATCAATTGCTCCCCGGCTTTAAGAGAAAGAGATTTCCGGATTTTGGACGGGATAACGATCTGCCCGCGTTCACCCACCGTAACGACGTCAAAGGTCAATTCCGGATTCTTCCCCGTTCCTTTTTTTTTCATCGGTCTATTTCCAATCGTGATCAAGCAAACCGGAAGATTTTCTTATCTGAGCTCTTGCAAGACAAAGATCGAATTGCGAGGCAAGAAGGTCCGTTTCTGACTTTGTAAGCGAGGCCTGCGCGTCAAGTATCTCTATGTTGGTCGCAAGACCGTTCTCGTACCTGAGCCGTGCCGCCTGATAATTTTCCTCCGCGCTTTCAAGCGCTTTTTCAGCCGTCTCTATGATCTCTTTGGAAGAAATATAATTCAGATAAGATTGTTTCACATCAAGCTCCACTGATTTCCTGGCAAGCTCCGATGCGGCCCTGGCTTGATCAAGACCGGCTGCGGCTTCTTTTATTTTGCTCTGGGTATCAAATCCGTTAAAGATATTCCATGATGCGGCTGCCGCCACGGTCCAGTTTGTCTGGTCATAATTTATGTGAATATTAGAATAATTTGTGTTATTCCATCCGTAATTTGCCCGCGCAGTTACCTGCGGCAGCCAGCCGGCCTTTGACATATTTAGGTTCTTCTCCGATATGCTCAAAGAATATTTGGTTTGTTTCCAGTCCGGCCGGAATTCATAGGCATCTTTTAAAAGCTGGGCATATGTCCTGTTCTCCGACTTGTCAAATGAACTGAAATCCGCGTCCGCGATATCTATCGGTTCCTCGATCTGTCTTCCAATTGTGTTGTTGAACGAAGCTTTTGCAAGCTCGGCGGAATTCCGGGCTTTTATAAGGCTTTGCTTGGCGGAAAGTAACGCGACCTGGCTTCTCAATAGATCTGATTTTACGGCCATCCCGACATTAAGCATGGCAGAGACCTGATCTACATGAGCCTGCGCCATATCTACGGATTCCTGAGCGTATGACAACATTTTTACGGCTTTTATTACATTAAAATAGTCAGCAGTCGTTGCGTATATAACATCCTGCCTGGTCTTTCGGTACTCTTCTTTTTCCGCCTGCGCTCCGTCAAGAGCTATCAAAAGTGCGTTCTCCAGCTTCCCGAAAGTGAACACGTTCTGGCTCAAAGACGCCTGCCAGGACTTTACGTTCGACGGTTCACTAAAACCGAACATAACATCGGAATTTATCCCTCCCACTCTGATCTCGCTTATTATCGGAGAGGAATAACTTCTGGACAAATTTGCCGATAGATCCAACGACGGCAGATATCCGGAAAATGCCTGTGAAACTTTTGCCTGGGAGGCTTCCATCTTTTTCTGCGCCACCACGACCTGTTCGTTGTTCTTAAGGGCGCTTCCTATGGCTTTTTCCAGAGTAAAGATCTGATCGGCAAAACAATTTGACGACATCATTGCAAAAATTAAAACAACCAGAGCTTTTTTCAATATAAACCGCTCCTTCCCGAATAGTAGTATGAAAAGTATGAATCGTATGATATTTTACCGCCAAAAAGCTGTTTTGTCAATCGCAGAATCACCGCTCCTTTACTTCTTAGACACTTTCTTTGCTTCTTCAACGGCAGCAACGGCATCTTTGGCAAAATTGGCTCCAAACCCTTTGGCAAAATTGCTTGTAACGGGAGCTCCTCCGACGATAACGGGAATAGAAAGCCCCTCCTTTTCAAGCGCTTGTTTTACTTTTTTCATCTGTGGCATTGTAGTGGTAAGCAGTGCCGAAAGCATTATGATATCCGCTTTTCTTTCTTTAGCAGTGCTTACTATCATTTCGGGCGAAACATCCTTGCCCAGATCAACTACATTAAATCCGTGGTTTTCAAGAAGCATCGCAACTATGTTCTTTCCGATATCGTGTATATCTCCCATCACCGTAGCGATCACAACAGTTCCCAGATCTTTCCGGTCACCCGGCTTTATCTCGGACTTTATCCTATTAAAAGCCTTTTTCATTGTTTCGGCGGATGCCATGACCTGCGGGATAAAATAATCTCCGCTGTTAAACCTTTTGCCTACTTCTTCCATGGCAGGCAAAAGCGTTTTATCTATAAGCATCTGCGGAGGATGTTTTTTTAACCCTTCTTCGACAAGCTCCGTCACATTTTCCAAATTGCCCTCCACGACCGTATCAAATATCTTTTCCGGCAGTGATCCGGCATGCCCGTTTTCTTTCTTTGACGCGTCAGACCGGCCGGCATTTTTCCCGCTGTATTTCTCTATCCATTTTTTGGCGCCTTTGTCTTTGTCCAAAAAAACATTTTTGGCATCGCGTAATTGTTCTGCGGATATTCTCACACTAAGATTTTCCGGATTATAGATGGCTGCCGATAGGCCTTTTGCAGCGGCCATCTTGAGAAAAGCGGCATTAAGGGCCTTTCTTCCCGGCAATCCGTGAGACACATTGCTGACACCCAGAACCGTCTTTACCATAAGCCTTGTCCTGCATAGAGAAAGTGCCTTAAAAGTCTCGCCGACGCCTTCCTGCTGTGCACCTGCCGAAAGCGTAAGGACATCGACAAAAATATCTTTCCTGCCTATCCCGAGAGAGGCGGCCTTCTTTAATATTTTTTCCGCGACAGTGATCCTGTCCTGTGCCGTTGTCGGAATGCCTTTTTCAAGCGTTAGAGCTATTACGGTAGCCCCGTATTTTTTTACCAGCGGGAGAACGGTATCCACACTCTCATCTTTTCCGTTCACTGAATTCACCAGCGCTCTTCCGGGAAAATTCTTGAGCCCTGCTTCCAGCGCCGCGGGATTTGAACTGTCGATACAAAGAGGGACATCCACTGCCGCCTGAGCTGCAAGCACAGCTTTTTTCATGGCGGCAACTTCATCTATGTCGGGAGCTCCGACATTGATATCCAAAAGACCCGCCCCGGAAGCTACCTGAGATACCGCTTCCTGCCTAAGTATGTTCATCTTTCCTGCTTTGAGCTCTGCCTGGAAGTTTCTTTTGTTGGTCGGGTTTATTCTTTCCCCGATTATCACGATCTTTTTATTCTTGCCGATTTCAAGGACTTTGGTACGGCTGGTAAGAATTGTTGTTTTTTTTATCCCCTTTTCTCTTTTCTCCCAATTTGTAATTTGTAATTTTAAATTTGCAATTGCTCTGATATGTTCCGGCCCGGTGCCGCAGCAGCCGCCGATAAATTTCACGCCGCAGGACAATATCTTTTTGGCGTAGAAAGCAAACTTTTCTGGTGTCATGCGGTACACTGTCTCATCATCTACGATCTCGGGACTCCCGGCATTGGGCATTATGGATACGGGAACTCCGGAATGTTTTGCAAGGAATCCGGCCAGAACAACCATATCTTTCGGACCGGTTGAGCAGTTGGCTCCTATTGCATCTGCTCCAAGAGCCGTCAAGACCGCGATAGCAACTTCCGGAGGTGTCCCTGTTATCGTTTTTCCGTTCCCGTCATAAGTGAGATGGACTATCACAGGCAAGAGAGTGTTTTGTTTTACCGCTATGAGAGCCGCGCGCGCTTCCTGAAGATCGCTCATCGTTTCTATCGATATCAAATCAGCTCCGGCCTCTTCAAACACCTTGGCCTGCGCAGCGAATTCCACGTAGGCTGCATCAAAAGAAAAATCCCCTATCGGCTCCATAAGATGACCGCAGGGCCCCATAGATGCGGCAACCAGAGCTTTTCCGACAGCCGCTTTTTTTGCTATCCTTACGCCGTCGAAATTTATTTTGTGAAATTTATCCTGAAGCCCGTAAGATAAAAGCTTTGTCCTTGTTCCACCGAAAGTATTTGTTTCAATTATGTCCGCGCCGGATTCTAAATAAGAGCGGTGTATTGATTCTATGATCCCGGGTTCTTTTATATTCAATTCCTCAAAACAAGTTCCCGGAACGACGCCTTTTTTCATTATCTGCGTCCCCATCGCCCCGTCGATCACATAGATCTTTTTGTCATTAAAAATTGTCATTTTGCATCACCAGCGCATCTTCGACCGGATGCTGGTAGTACTCCCTTCTTCTGTCAAGGACTTTGAAACCCAGTCTTTTATATATTTTTTGGGCCGGCATATTGGACTGCCTGACTTCCAGAAATAGTTTTTTCAGGCCTCTGGCTTTAGCGTCCTTAATAAGCTGTTCTATCAGTTTTGAACCGATGCCTTTTTTGCGGAATTTGTGATGCACCGCCAGAGTGGTTATATGCGCCTCGTCAAGGACATATCTAAAGCCGCTATACCCCATTATCCTGTCATTGTCCTTTATCACTATATAATACCCGTTCTCGGCGGAGAGCTCATCAAAAAATGTTTGCCTGTTCCAATGGGACGCAAAAGATTTTTTTTCGATCTTAAGCATCTCATCAATATTCTCAAGCACGGCAGGCTCAAAGTTCATCTTTTGTACTCCTTTATTTTCGGCGTATGCGAATAATCCGGCACCATTTTAAGGACGTCCCCGCTCTTTCCGGCATGAAACTTTTCGTATCCGGACAACCCGGCATTAACGGCACGGGCAAAAGTCTTTACATTAATAATATTCCCGTTGCCGGAAAGCCCTTTTATATCGTCATATGGACTTGCGACACAAACGGGCATTTTAAAATTATCCAGCAACCCTCCGAGCTTTTCTTTTGTCAATACAGTATCTTCGGACAACCTGGATATTTTTTGCCCTGAGACAGAAAACAGGGCAAAATTATATTCGTCTTTGACCGCATCAAGGATCACGGCTATGGTGCCTTCTATATTAATAAGTTCGCCCGCCATGGTCTCAAGCGCGCTTACTCCGACTATAGGGATATCAAGTGCCTGAGCAAAAGACTTTGCCGCGGCAAGTCCGCCCCTCAGGCCGCTGTACGAACCGGGCCCCTGTACTACGGAAATTAGTTCGATACTTTTGATATCAGTCTTTGAAACACGGAATATCTCTTGCGCCAAAGCCGTCAGGTCTTCGGATTTTGAGCCAAAAGACGAAAATTCCGCAATTATATTTTGGCGGACTGCCCCGCTTTCAACGGAAATATCCGCAATGGAAATGCTGACATATTTTGCGGGAGTGCTAATGCCGAGTACTCTCATTATTCCACCGTGATCTTTCTTTCACTTTCGGAAACAAACTCAAACCTTATCTTTTTACAGCCTGCAGGTAAAAGATGCGGAGCTTTATCGGCCCATTCGATTGCCACGATCGCCTCCCTGCCAAAAAGCTCTTCTATTCCGAGATCGCGGATATCTTCTTCATTATCAAGCCTGTACAGGTCTACATGATAAAAAGAAGAAATTTGTTTGCCGCGGCACAAAGGATATTCGTTGATGATAACAAAAGAAGGACTGGTAACAAAATTACTGAGCCCCAGTCCTTTTGAAAGTCCCTGAATAAAAGTCGTTTTGCCGCTGCCAAGCTGACCGTATAGCGCAATAACATCCCCTGCCTTTAAAGACTTGGCGAATTCTTCCGCAAAACGCCTTGTCTCAAGCGCGCTACCAGCGTTCGTAATCGTCAGCAATACCCCTTTTTACCTCTCTAAAACCGGGAAGGTCTTCATCATATTTTTCGGACTCTATGCCTTCGGCTTTTTTATCGTTATAGAGCTCTTTAATAGTCCTCTCAAGGATCGGATGGCTCACATTTGGAGCTATTTCTTTCAGGGGCTCGAGCACAAAGAGCCTCTCGTGCATCAAAGGATGCGGAACGGTCAACTTGTCTTCGCTTATCAGTTCATTGCCGTACAGCAGTATGTCCATATCTATAGTACGCGGCCCCCATTCAATGCTTCTGTCCCGTCCGAGAGTATCCTCAAAACCCTGCAGAAGTTCCAAAAGGTTTTGTGGGGAAAAACTGGTGCTTATCTCTACCGCGGCATTTATGAACAAAGGCTGGTTCTTTTTGCCCTGCGGTTGGGTCTCAAAATTCGAAGACCTCTTTATTACTTTTATGCCCGGAGTTTCTCTAAGCAGTGTTATAGCCTGTTCTATATATTCTTCCCTGTCACCGACGTTCGAACCGAGCGAAATAAATACGGTCTTATATTCCGCCTGTTTGGGGCTTTTAGCCGCGGCTTTTTTACTGCTCTTTTTTGAAAGCTTGACGGCTTTTTTGGCCGTTTTTTTTACTGTTTTTTTGATAGGCTTTTTTGCCTTCTTAATTGGTTTTTTCGCAGTCTTTTTTGCCTTTGTTTTTTTCTTCATCTTTGAGACACCTCCCTTATTATTTTATCCGAAATAACTGCCGTTTGCCCGGCAATCCGTACATTATGAACCCTTATTATATCAACTTTTTTGGAAATGGCAAGGGATATCGTCGCGGCAGTCCCGTAATCCCTTTTCAGAGGATCTTTCTGCCCAAGTATCTGACCTATAAAAGATTTGCGTGATGTGCCCAGACAGATGGGCCTGCCAAGGCATCTGAGCTCTTCCACTCTCCGCAGGATCTCAAGATTGTGCTCCAAAGTCTTCCCAAAACCGATCCCCGGATCGATAACTATATTATTTTCTTTGATGCCCGCTTTACAGGCGGTCTTGATACGCTCCTCAAAAAAAGCCAAAAGCTCAGACATCAGGTCCTCGTAGCGAGGGTCGCACTGCATCGTTTTAGGATCCCCTTTGGAATGCATTATCACTACCGGAGCATTATGAGCAGCCAAGATTTCCGCCATCTTAGGATCAAAAGTCAGTCCGCTCACATCATTCACCATAAAAGCCCCGGCTTTCAGCGCGGCTTCGGCAACGCCGGATTTACGGGTATCTACGGAAATAATGGGTTGAGGCTCCGCCTGTTGAGGCTCCGCCTGTTGAGGCTCCGCATGCGGAGCCTCAACAATAATCCTCTGTATAACAGGAATTATCCTATCTATTTCTTCTTCAACGGATATCGTTTCCGCGCCCGGCCTGGTCGACTCTCCTCCTATATCAATAATATCGGCTCCTTCGGCAAGCATTTCTTTTGCTCTTTCGACCGCATTATTTTGTGACAAATATTCCCCGCCGTCAGAAAAAGAATCCGGAGTAACATTTAATATCCCCATAACAAAGGTTCTTTTGCCGAATTCCATCCCTAAAACCGGTGCCGGTATACTTTGAGATGCATATATTGCTGTCTTTATCTCCTCCGCCAGGTCCGGCAGGCCGAACTGCTGCAGTTTCAACTTTTCAAAAAGTCGTGTGTACTGTGATAGTGTCCCGAAAAGAAGGACATCGGTTGTCTTGGCGGAATGGTCTATAGTACCGTAGGAAGTAGCAGCATCTCCGCCGCCGGATAGCATATCCTGTTTCAATATATTAGCGGATGTGACAGATATATTTTTTAGCTTTACCGCGCGAAAAACCGCTTTGGGAACCATTATGGCAATGCCGGACGGATCGGTCCCCACACTCAGCATTTCTCTCTCGGCATCGTCAATATTTTCTATCGAAATTATTCTCGAAAGTTTACTCATTGTCGCAGGTATTATAACATGGCCTTTGAGCTAAGTATTTCCAGCCTCACAATGGTTTTTGAGGAGGGATCAACCCTGATGCGTTCATCTACCCGCAGCCCCGCTACCCACACGATCTTCTCTTTGTCGCATATGATCGGAACAATAGCTCGTTTTTCAAACGGGACCTTGGAATCCACAAAATAGTCCTGAAGCTTTTTGAATCCCTTCATGCCAAAGGGAATGAACCGGTCTCCGGGTTTAAAATTTCTTACAAACAACATTGCGCCTTTTATTTTTGAGACATCCAAATATGCCGCTGAACCGGGAATCCTGCTAAAATCCTTTGGTCTTTTCGAATATACAGCTTTTATTGTTATGCCAAACCCTTTTATTCGGATCTTTCCGGGTATTTTCAGCGTATATCTATAAGCCGGCTGTTTTACCGCATCTTTTTTCTTGTCCGTAATAAGATAAAACTCCCCTTCCGCTATCACAATAATATTTTCAGGAAGACAGACATATCCGTCTTGTAAGGACAATATTGCTTTTATATGCGCCGCTGTTATGTTGATAAGATCACCTTTGAAATTTTCTATCGCGCTCCGAAGGACATGTCCTTTTAACGCATCTGGAACTGATATAAGCGTTGTTCGATTGACAAGGACTCCGTCTTTTGTCTTCTTTACAGCTGTTTCGGAAATAGCGGATACATACCGGCAAAGAAGAGCATAATCGGCAGAAAAATCCCTTATAAGAGAAATTATCTCGTTTTTTATATTCGGATTTTCCAGTTCCATCGCCGGCAGGAGAAGATTTCTGATCCTGTTACGCTTGAATTTATTTTCCAGATTTGTAGCGTCCTGACGGAATGACAGGTTATTTCTTTTGCAGTAATCAAGTATTTCCGCCTTGGACACCTCGATAAAAGGCCTGACAATATTATCTCTTACAGGCGGGATACCGCAAAGGCCCTTAATCCCGGTCCCTCTCATGGCTCTCATCAAAAAAGTCTCTATGTTGTCATCCGCATGATGAGCAAGAGCTATCCTAAAAGCCCCAAGTTTTTTCGCGGCGCGGTCAAAAAAAGCATACCGCTCTGCCCTGCCGGCTTCTTCAATTGAAGATTTAAGCTTTTTCGCCGTTTTTTTTACATCCGCTTTTGCCGTGATCAGCTTCACGCCCATTTCGCGGCACAAATCCCTGACAAATTCAAGGTCAAGAAGGGCGCTTTTGCCGCGAAGACAGTGGTTAAGATGCGCCGCATAGACTTTGCGGCCGGTCTTTTTTAAAAAGTGAAGAAGCGCGACTGAATCCGCTCCGCCGGAAACAGCGACAAGCACTGCTCCTTTGTTTGGAAGCATAGAATGGTTCTTTATCGTCTTTTCAACTTTTGTTTCAAGCAATTTAGGCCAGCCTGTCGGAGATATTGGAAATAACAGGGATGTTTACACTTTTACCCATCAGAAAGACAAATGAACATTTGAGGACATAAAGCCAGAAGGCAAAAAACAAAATGCTCGAGAATATCCCCAGGAAAGAAACATCTATATAGACAGAACCCCAAGCGGCAAGGGCTTTTAATGCGACCACGACAATGATCATGAACAACCATAAAAACATAGCCTGTCCGCCATGAAAGGCAAGCTGTTCGTCCATTCTTCTGTCGGTAAATATTATGCTGAAAGACGGAAAAAATAGAATGTATGAAAAGACGACAAGAGCTTTTTCGGAAAATGACAGTTGGTTGTTGGAAATTTTATTCATACTAGGTCCTTAACGTATATTTTTTACTCCTTCGTTCAAGCAGTAAGAAGTAAGGAATAAGGAGAATTTTGCTTCGTCTTACTTCTTACTGCTTATTCCTTACTTCTTAATTTTGCGAAGCAAAATTCTGTCGGGGGCCGGAATCGAACCGGCGACCTAGGGCTTATGAGTCCCTCGCTCTAACCGTCTGAGCTACCCCGACACTTAGCCAACCTTAAAAAGGTCGGTTCCCTCTACTCCTTGCTTATCATCGCCCCTCGCCCTGATAAGGGAGAGGGGTCGGGGGTGAGGGTTATCCGAACTTCCTCATCACAAGCCCCGAAAGGACTTTGGGGTAAAAGAAAGTGGACTTTTGGGGCATGCGCGCACCGGCATCCGCTGTTTCCATTATCTGAGATATCGTCGAAGGATTCAGCAAAAAAGCACAGGAAGAAGAACCGCTTCTCACTGAAGCCAGCGCCTCTTTGTCGTCATGAGAGTAAGAAATGACATCTTTTGTGTCTTCCCCCTTATATTTTTCAAGCACATCGTCAAGCAAAAGAGTATGCAGTATGGCCGTTTCAATATCCGCCTGGTCCTGCCGGCCTTTTGCCTTCATGACCTTGTTTTTTGCCACTGTGTCGCGCAATTTGAGCATATAAAGCTTATTGTCTTTTCTGCTGGAAAATCCGAAAACTTTCCCCTTGGCCTTGGTTATCTTTTCGAACGAATCTATCTCTACCATTAAAAAATATTTTTTCGCGGTATTTTTTAGCAGCTCGATATCTTCCTCGGAAATTTTCAGAAGCCTGTGGGTGGGAAGGACCAAAAGGCCGGGATCCGATTCTTCCGCAAAATAGGCAAGTGCAAAATTGCGCGGATCAGAGCTGCTTGGATCAATACCCAGTTCTCTTGCATATTTAAAGGCCGTTTCGAACCGGTGATGGCCGTCGGCTATATATACGGGCTTATCTTTGAACTCCGAACAAAAATCGTCTATCTCGGCACTATCATCTACTCTCCACAGTGAATGAGAAGAAGCGCTGTCATCCGTAAACCTTATCGCCGGCTCAGTTTCCGGCAGGCTTACGGGATATCCTTTGTAGACCATAAAGACAGGTTCGGTATTGGCCAAAGCGGCTTTGAGAAGCTTCATCCTGTCTTCTTTAGGCTTTTGATAGGTATTTTCGTGGAACTTGACCTCTCCCTTTTCATCAAGACGCACCAGCCCAAAAAAGCCTTTCCTTGAATATTTTTTCCCTTTATGGACAAATTGCTGCTGGTAAATGTACATAGAAGGGACTCTATCCTCGGAAAGGATCCCCTCCTCTAGCCAAGATCTGAGATACCCGGCAGCTCTTGAATATTTGTTGTCCTTTTCATTGTCGGAGGCAAAATCTTTGCCAAGGATTATCCTTACTATGTTGTTCTCGCTCTTCAAATAGTATCTGTCCTGATCTCTGGGAAACAGGACATCGTACGGCGGGCATACCAGATTTGATATGTCCGGGAACTTATCCTTATTGAAAGTTATTCCTTTGAACGGGCTTATATGCGCCATTGAATGCTCCTCAAGATTAATTATACACAAAAAACGCCGCGTATTTGCAAATACGAAAGCCTTCTGGTAGAATAATTTCATAATGGTGGACAATAAGATAAAGATACTGGTCGTGGACGATGAGCCCGGAGCTTTGGAATCATTCCGCATGATCCTGGAGATAAAGGATTTTGAGGTCTCAACTTTTTCCAACGGCAACGAAGCTCTGAGCCAGGCCGAAAAAACACCTTTTGACATAGCTTTTATCGACCTTAAGATGCCGATCATAGACGGGCTTGAGGTGCTCAAGAAGCTTAAAGAGATATCCCCTGCTACCGAAGCTATAATAGTTACCGCTTATGCCACTGAAGAGTCCCAGGCCAACGCCATCACGCTGGGCGCTATGGAATACCTGAGAAAGCCTTTCCTTATGGAAGAGATATTTTCTCTCTGCGACAGGGCTTTAAGGAAAAGAAGAGAAAAAGGATGCGCAAGCAAGAACAAAAAGGCCGGTCCCGACGTTAACAATATCCACTAACATCTCAAAACAGGCTATTCATCACTCTATTTCAGCATTATATGTAACATTAATATTTATATATAGCCCTTCTTTGGACCGATAATTTCATGCAAGTTTTAATTAGTTGCATCCGATTGATACACATGAAGCAAAGAAGGAGAAGATCTCTATGGCAGTAACAAATAGTACGTCCGCGAGCAATACAGCAGGCACGGCAGCAGCCGCAATATCCCAGCAAACCGCATCAACAGACAGTTCGGCTTTCAAACAGGTCATGCAAACTACCATCACTAATAATACGGCTCCAGCTGTTGCGGCTTCATCTAATACAACGACAGCAAAAACAAATACGGCCTCCATCGCTACAATAGTAACGAGCGGCACACCTGTTAAAACTATTGTTTCTTACACCCCTGTTATAAAACCAGAAAGTCTTTTGATAATGTCGCTATTTGACGCGGGCTTCACCGACGCTAGCGACGCTATGGTTGCCATTATGAACAAAATAGTAAGAAAAGAAGCAAATATTCAATTGCCCTTAGATCCAAGTAACTTATACGGCTATCCGACTCAATTGACAATAAATGCATCGGACGGACTTGACAATGGTGAAATACTTGCCGTCCTGCTCAATAGCACAAAAGACCCGCAATTGAATATCATAGCCGGTCGTATTTTGAAAAGATCACAATTTGTGCTCCTGCCAAACGATCAAACGATAAACACAAGTGACGGCATAAGTAATGAAGAACTTAATATGGCATTATGTTCTTTTGCAGGCAACACGGTTGTATCTGCTTTTAACTCAAGGCTGGCAAGTTATAAGGAACAGATACTATCTGACATCCAAAATGGAAACTATTCGTCTTTTTCCGCTGCGCCGGACATAGTAAAGAATGATGAAAGTTTTGTTCTTGCGGCAGTATCAAAACATGAAGACTTTTTTAATTGCATACCTGATATATTCAAAAATAACAGCAATTTTGTTTGTAATGCTTTGAGCCTGAACCCCGATATATTGAAGTCCGTTCCTGCATTATGCGAAAATAAAGATTATGTTCTTGCCGCTTTAGGCAATATTAGCAAGGACCGATTTAAAACAGCAGAACTTATGGATGCCGTCGCAAATCACTATGCAATCAATGGCAAACCAAACAATAACAATCCAATATTTAACAATATCGATTTTGCGAAAAAAGCCGTAAATATTATGGGCCAGACATTTAAATATCTGGAGAATTTCCATGACAACAGAGAGATCGCACTTGATGCGATAAGGATGGATTGTTATGAGTATATTTATGCCTCGGACAATTTAAAAAACTCAGCGGATTTTCAAAGAGATGCTGTCTTTGCTGATCCATTTCTCGGAAACCCCTTAAATTCCTCCTGGATGGCTATAACAAGCACGATAAAAACCTATTACGACCTCTTTAACTCGATAAATAACCAAACATCTACTTTTAAAAATTACGACGCGTCATTGCGTGGCAATAAGGAGCTGATAAAAACTCTTGTTGCCGGAAATACAGAACAAAAACATAGCTTTGGAGGAAAGCCGGAAATCCTATCCGATGTAACTGATTCAATAAAAGGAGACCGTTCTTTTCTTCTTTCGCTAGTAAGCATTAACGGCAAAGCGGTCCAATACATCCCGGCTGCTATGCAAAACGACATAGAATTCATTCGTGCGGCAGTTTATGCGCCTTATGATCCCGGATTTTATTCAAAAGATGCTCGTCTTGCCAACAATTCGGACAATAAATCATTTGCCATAGATATGTTCAAACGCTGTATCGCTGTTGGCTATTTTCCGCTTGGATTCGAAGATGATCGCGATGTAGCATTTGCGGCCATAAGTAATAATCCTAATTTATTTTCAGAAATATCAAACAGACTTAAGAAGGATCCCGAGATAATCAACAAGATGATAATGATGGGACGCGCCAAGTCGGTTTGCAGTCCAGGAACGATCAGCAATAAAAACATTATTTTAGAAAGCATAAAGATGTCGACAAGCTATCCGAATGACAATTTAAAATACGCAACGCCGGAACTGTTAAACGACAGAACTTTCGCTTTACAGGTAATTGCCAGAAACAATAAGGCTTTTAGTCGTTTTAGCAGTCAGCTCACAAATGATGCCGGTTTTCAAAAATCAGCCGTATATTCGAACATGAATGTTATCAGTTCCATCTCGACCGCCAGCCCTGGGTATAAACCAGCACAATCAGCTTATACTAATGTCAAAAATGCACTCGAAATATTAAACATAGAATGGCCATCGAGATTCTGCAATACCAAAGAAATAATCAGGAACAGATATTCGGTAAGCTCGCCAGCCGTACAAAAACAGCTTATTGACTGTTTTGGACCGGATGCACAGGAATATTTTAAGGATATTGATAAAGACACCCGCCCTGTACTGATAGCAGCATTTCCTAAACATGACGGGGTTGGCGGCGTATTTGTATCTTCGGACTTTAACGACGCAACGACTAAATACAAAGTCATCTATTACGAATCTTCAAGTGATCTTGAATTCTCCAACAATATACTTGAGGCAACAAAAAAAACAAAAGCATCGGTCATCCAAATAACAGGACATGGGAGCCAAGGCTCCACATTATATAAATCTATCGAAGAAGATCAGATCCATTTAGACGGAAGCGATACAACGCTTTTCTATCAGTTAAGCCAAAGTCTTGTTGATCAGGGCAAAGTAATGTTGCTCAGTTGTTCTACCGGCCAAGGTGGAAAAGGAGGACCCGGTATTAATAATATGGTCGAATTTGTTCACAGAATATGGCCGAATTCCTTTACTTATGCGCCGCAAGACGATACCGAGGGTAAATTTAGTTGGGACAAAGACGGATATATTGACTCGATGCTTTATTACAACACATCAACATTCATTATCCCGCCAGATAAAAGTCCTGCATCTGTTGGAACAAATACTACGCTGAATACTCTTCAGACAGCGTATGGAACCGCAACAAACGGATCGGTAAAAAATGCTTTAGCAGGTATCATCAACAATCTTTATAACGGGACACCATTCAGTATCATGGTCAATGGGACTTATTACACGATCGATGCTAAAGATGGGCTAAACAGCACCGAGTTTGGAGCATTAACGGACTGGACTACTGCACAGCAGAACATGGATACTGCTTTAACATCTCTCACTAAATCGGCAAATACAACTATCAAAAACGCTTCGACGAAGGCAACTTATCAAGGCCTAATAACAAAACTTAGCGGATCATCACTATTTACTCTTCGGGCTGATGGACTCACTACCAAAATAGATCCCTCGGATGGTCTGAATGCGACTGAGATGACGACAATAAATAATTGGTCTCGGACATTCCTGGTACTCGATGCTCAATTGACAGGACTTATGTATGCAAAAGACAACACCATTAAAGACACGTTGATAAAAAACGACTTCCAAACTGTAATAGATAGGATCAACACCGGGATTAGCAGATGGACTCTCAGCGGATCTGGTTGGGCACAACCATTTACTCTTCCGGGAACTTCTATCAAGATTGATGCGACGGATGGCCTGACAAACGATGAACTGACAAAGCTTCTCTCGTGGCGCAGCAGCTTTACTCTGATGGATAACGCGATCATCGCTCTTAAGGCGAAGTTAACTGCGACCGCCGTTGCTAATAAAGCCAACATAAATGCTGTTTTAACTGCAATGACGAGCAATCCTCGAAAGTCATTCACTATCCCTATTACTAATGGAACTGCCATTAATCCTGTAGACGGGTTAACTCCGACTGAATACAATGCTCTTAATGCGTGGTGGAACACTTTATAGTGCTGTAGTGTCGCCGAAGGCTGCGCAAACGGCCCCGGCATCAACAATCTTGCGGAATTTTACCACCAGATATGGCCTGAATCGTACACTTATTGCGGAGTAACTCCTGTCGCGGGATATTTTGACTATGACGCAAATGGTTTAATCGCTGGGCCTAATTACTGTGGAGCAGAAACCTACCTGATGCCGCCTGATGATCTAGCGTCCCCTCAAAAATGAACCTATCGGCCGTATTATCTTACCTAAAATATCCGCGCTTTTTACTTTTCCAAAAAAAGACCTGTTTATGCTTTCCTCCGCCACGCAGCCGCGGCAGGCTTCAAAAGTGCCCTGCAAGCGCCTGTACCCTTTTACGATATCCGAAGACATTGTTCTTTCAAGGTCCCCGTTTATCGGAATGGTCGCCTGCCCTGCCCATATACAGGGCAAAATAAGATTGTCATCTGGAGATATTGATATGACATTGTCCATGACCGAGCAAGAAGTCCTGCCGGTATTATTTCCGCCTTTTGTTAATAGCTCAAAAAGCTGCTTATCAAAGATCACCTGCGCCGATGCAGCATATCTGCGGATATAATCAAAAGATATTTTTTCAAAACCTTCAAGGGCCGGGCAATGGTGCACCGGGACCAGCCGGACTTTAACTTTTTTTTCCTGGGCAAGCTCGATCAGCTCCGGCAGATATCTTATGCTGTCCCTGCTGAGAGTATAGTTTATGACCGGCTCTACGCCTAAATGCAGTGCCAAAGATATTGTATCCATCGCTTCCAAAAAACATTCCTGCGCTTTTACCGCGTTGTGCTCTGTTTCCAATGGATAATCCAAAGAGATATACAGCTTGTCCAACAAGCCGGCGGCTGAAGACAGCATTTTCGAGGACAAAAGCCCGTTGGTGCACAAATACACCAAGAAACCCTGATTTTTTGCGAATTTCAGAGCTTCGGGAAGATCGTCGTAAAGAAGCGGCTCTCCTCCCGTAAAAAGGATCTCTTTGCAGCCGAGCTTCTTTAGCGTGTTCAAATTTTGCTTAAGAGTCGCAATGGAAGGCACTACCAAGCGGTTAAGCCCCGAGTCCTGCCAGATGTGGCAGTAGTCACACCGGCAATTACAATCATAGGTAAGATAGTAATGGCAGATCATTAGGTTTCTTTGGCTTCAAAAAGCACCATAACAGCCGGCAAATATAGCATGAGTCCCAGCAAAAGTATTGACGTGTCCAGGCCAAAGCTATCGGCTATCATACCAAACGCCACTACCGGAATAGTAAAAGCAAAATTAATAAGCATATTCTGTATCCCAAATATCCTGCCCCTCAGGGAACGGGGAGTCTTGTGAGCTATAACGGTTTGTACGGTTGCGTTGATCAGTATATTCCCGAACCCCAGGACAAAACAGTAGAAAAAAGCAAGGTAAAGATTTTTGGTTTGTGAAAGCAGCACCAGACAGGAACCTGTCATAAAAAATCCCGCAAATACTATGTAGTTCTTTTTGAAATAATGGCTCAATCCGCCCAAAGCCCACATGCCAAAGATCATCCCGCCGCCGGCAAGTATCACAAGATAGCCGAAGTTTTTGGCGCCTATTCCGATATATTTTTCGGCAAATTGTATAGCCAGCATAGAGACAACGGAAAGCGCCGATGTGACCATGAACATTTTGAAAAAGGCATATCTTATCACGGCTTTGCGCCTTATGAATTCAAGGCCCTTGAGCAGGTCCTGCTTCACTGTCTTTACGGAAGAACCCGCATTTAAATTTGAATGTTTTATGGATACCAGAAGTATCGCTACGGAAGACAGCAAATACAGCGCTGAAGATATCATCAGTGTCTTTTCGTTCCCGAAAAATCCCACAAGCAAGGCCCCCAATCCGAAAGCTGCTACCGAGGTCCACATCCAAGTGGTCACGAACAGGGAATTGGCCAGGATCAGGTTTTCTCTTTCAACGATCTCCGCCAAAGAAGAAGCCTCTGCCGGCGCAAAAAACTGCGCTATTGTATAAACACCCAGACTGACCAGGAATATCCATAAAAGAGAGCTTTCCAGTAAAAAGGCTATCGCAAAAATAACCGCAGCCCTGAGAAAGCAGGAGAAGAACATTACATATTTTTTGTTCCACCTGTCCACGTACACGCCCGCAAAAGAAGCGAACAGTACCGAAGGGATCCCGAATGACAGCATTGGTACGGACACCCCAAGATTTGTGTGGGTGAGATTATAGGCTGCGAGCACTAGGACATATATATACACTCTGTCTGCCAGCTGAGATAGCATTTGAGCCGTCCAAAGGAACATAAAAGACCGGTTCCTGAGCACTGCCGAGAATTTTGGAGGTATTACATGTTTTTCCATAGGGAAACATCCTTTCCGACATGTTCGCTGATGCCGGGGGCCAGTACCAGATCGATATTTTTTATCTCTTCTAAAGAGAAATTGGGCATGTCAGATCCGCTTTTTACACCGGTGATGCGGCACTGCAAATCCGAAGAAAAGCGCTCTACAGGCAAAAATCCTTCTATGTCCGCAAGCCGAACATCAAATATCCGTGTGACCGAAGCCGGATCAAATCCATGTTTGAGAAGCCTTAAAGATCCGAGCATCAGCTCAAAAAGCGGCTCACGGGGCACTCTTTCTTCAAGAAAATAAAAAAGCACTTTTGCGATATAAAGACCCGCATTAAGAGAACTCTCTTTTTCCCTGACCTTGTGAAAACTTTCAATGGTTTCGGCCTGGCTTAATATGTCCAGATTTTTCCCCTCCGCCAGCAGAAGATTGTTGTAGCCAAAGACCTCAAGCCGTCCGCCGTACTTGCTGGACGGCTTAAAGGCTGATTTTGCTATTGCGGATACTTTTCCGCGCTGCCTTGTAAAGACGGACAGGAGCTTGTCCGCTTCCGAGAATCTTTTGGACCTCAGATTTATAGCCTCGGTTTTATAGGAAGGCATAACTTAATATAAAACTTTAGCATGTTAAATTGCAAGCCGTCAACTAAAAAAAGTCTTGCTTGACGCTCCCCGACCGTTATGTTATTTTTAACTTACAGTGGTAAAACAGCCAAAAATACTCATGGCCGATGACGAGATCAACATCCTGGCCCTGTCCGGAGAAGCGCTGAAACAGCAGGGGTATGATGTCATTACCGCCTCGAACGGTATCATGGCCCTGGAAAAAGCCGTGGCAGAAAAACCTGACCTGGTAATATTGGACCGCCAGATGCCGGGCATGAACGGCCTTGAGGTGTGCAAAAATATCAGGGAAACAGCAGGGTTAAGAGATGTCCCTGTCATTTTTTTGACCGGACAGGATTCAAAGCCGGAAATAATGCAAGGTTATAGCGAAGGGGCAAACGAATATATCACAAAACCTTTTAATCTGAATGAGTTGATAGAAACCGTTGCCAACCTCCTGTCAAATGACAAAAAAACTGCAGGCTAGCCTTTATCTGACTTTGCACCATCCCTCGTACTCAAAATACCCCAGAAAGCTATAAGAAACTTTTACCCGGTACCATTCATTATCGATCGTTGCGCCGGTGAGATTAATATTGACAGGAACGTCATATACAACGGGAGATTTGTCATCGGGCTCAGCAAAAAGCTTTTTTACCGGAATGTCAAAAGCAGTAAAAGCCGCATTATCATTCTTGGAAATAACACCTGCTTGAAAAGCAAGAAACATGCAAGAAGCAAATGCGATCAGGATCAGCATCTTTTTTAGCATCCTATACTCCCGTCTTTATCGTCAAATATTACAGTAAATACAGAGCCCTTGCCGGGAATACTTGAGACCGCTATCCGCGCACCGTTATCTTCCAGTATCCGTTTGGTTACGGACAGGCCCAGTCCCGCGCCGCCCTCTTTTGTAGTATAGAACGGGTCAAACACCCGCGCAAGGTACTCCTCTTTTATACCGCAACCGGTATCAGATATTTCAAATTGCCCTTTACCGGTGCGAATGCCAAGCACGCCTCCTTCCGGCATGGCCTGCACCGCGTTCAGGATCAGGTTGAAAAAGACCTGTTCAAGCCCTTCCCTATCGGCCTTTACCTTGAGCGGATATTCTATATCCCTGATCACCCTGATCGAATTGCTCTCGTACTGAGGAGCGCAAAGCTTTAATATCTCCCCTGCCAGCTCAGGTATCGATATTTCTTCGATTATCCTTTCGCCGGCAAAGACTTCTCCGGCACTTCCTTCAAGCCTTAGCAGGCGGTTTACGACCGAATTTATCCTTTCGATCTGCCTGGGCATTATGTTTAAAAAATCTTTTGCGAACTGGTCGTCAGAAATATTTTCCGTAAATACCTGCATCAGGCCCCTCATTGCCGTTAAGGGATTTTTTATTTCATGCGCCATTTCCCCGGCGATCATCCCGATCGCGGAGATCTTTTCCGTCCGGTACAAAGAGAATTGATCCTCCATGATCTTTTCCGACAAAAATATGTTCTGTAAAGCTACGCAGGCATTGGCCGAAAAGGTCTCGAGCAGGTCAAGGTCCTGTTTGTTCCACATCTGCCTGCCATGCTTTTTTCCGAGCAGAATAAAGCTTTTCAGTGAAGTGCCGCAAACTATCGGCACAAAAACGGAGTCCTCGCAAAAGTCTTCGTCAACGGATATAGAAAACTTCTGTTTAAAAGGAAAATTCTGCATATCATATTCGCCGGGCAGACCCATAAAAAGGCCTGTGCTTTTTACTAATTTATATTTACAAAGCCGGGGATCTCCGATATAAAAAGCAGTATCTTTCACGCCTAATATTTCGCTCAAATGTCCGGTCGCCAAGGAAGCAAGATCTTCTATTGTAAGACAGGAAGACACAGAATATGAGAGCTGTTTTAGTACCGACTTGTAATCGTAGCTTGGACCGAACAAAAGGCGGTCGATCATTTTTTGGAACCGGCTCCTCAATGGATCAAACAACAAGGAAAAACAGATCAGTACAAGAATAGCCGGCAAAGCGGAAATTAGACCATGAGACACCTGAACAAACCTGAGTGTTACCGCGGTAGAGGCTATATATACCCCGGTAAAAACGCTTATCATCAGCGTATAGACGATCCACCTGCCGATCACAACCTTGATATCAAGCAGCCGATGCCTTATCACGGCATAAGTTCCCGCAAAAAGATAAAGCGGCATGATGAAGATGCCGAACGGATATATATCTACTCCAAAAACGGGCAAAAACCAAAGTATTCCGCCGCTAAAACCTAAAGTCGAGGCAAGAATGATATAGGATATCTGGTTCTTTCTGGCTCCTGAAGAAGATCGCAAAGCCCGAAAAAGCTCAAAAAAACCTGAGAACAGCTGAAAAAGAAAGGCCCCCGCGAACAGTCCATAGGCAATGCCGCCCCTGGGATAATACCTAAAGTAGCTGGTAGATGTCAGCCCTTCAATAAAAAGAGGGGTCGGAAGAAGGCAAATAAAGATAAAGGCAAGTATCCCGAAGAAGAATAGCCTCCTTTTTCTTTCAAAAAATATGCCCAGAAAAGCATAAACAAAACATAAAAAAAAGAACGGTATAAGAGTCGCAAATAACAGGTTCATCCTCGTCCAAAAAAGGACCCTTTGAGCGGAAAAGGATATCTCCCCCATGAACTGGCAGAAACACCAAAGGGAGAATGCGAGGTTGTACAAAGCAAGTGTATTCTTGGAAAGAGCATCCTTGCCCAGAAAATATACTGCAAAAGAAAATATCAGGCCTGCCAGTGCCGCGGACAAAAGAAGGACATTATACGCAGGCATGCTATTTCTCAGGCACGTTCAGATCTATCATCTCAACTCCCGGCATATATTCCCTGACTATTGGGTCGGTAATACCCGAAAGCCTGTCCAGCAGCTGCTTGATGCGCAAGGCTTCTTCCTCCACGGTTTTCATCTTATGCTTAACCAGTTTCGGATCAAAGCTTCCCTCTTTGGAGATCTTGATCAAAAGCACCTGGGTTAAAGCAAGAACTGAGGTGAGCGGATTGTTTATTTCGTGTTGAAGTGATATAGAAAGCCGGGTCGCCGTGGAGATCCTTTCCGCTTTAGCAAGATTCTCCCTGGTCTTCACCAGATCTTCGTTTATCTTTTCAAGCTGCTTCACATACTTTTCTTTTTCCCTCGCTTCCGCAGCCAGTTTGACGGCATCCTTTTCTTTTTCGAGCAGATTAGAGTTCTCGATAAAGATCGCTATCTGGTTAGTAACAGTCACAAAAAAACCGATATCATCCGCATCAAAATCGTCTTCCGACATCTTAGGCCCGACAGCCAGAATCACAATAATTTTCCCCTTGACCATGCCGGGGATACAAACGTAAGAACCTGTTTTTTGCATATCATCAAGGACCCTGACATAACCTTCTTTTTCGGCAGAAGTAGTATTGTCATCTCCTATCTTTTTTTCCGCTTCTCTTCTTATTATAGGTTTGCCCGAAACATTCATATACTCGATCAACGGGTAATTAGGTGTCATAGTATGGCCTAAAAACTCTTTCCCCGAGCCTTCAGCGCTTTTAACCTCAAAGCGATCATGTTTCTCGTCAAAGACAAAGAAGAACACTCCCGAAAGAGAACACCTTTTTGCTATAACCTTAAGACACTCTGTGAGATGTTTTTGGCTGTCAACAGACAGGTTCATAGAAGAGGTTATTTCCGTTATTGCAACTTCAAAATCTAATTTTGACCTTGAGAATATTGTGTCCGTAAGTTTTTCCAGCCTGATCCTGATAGGATCAAAGATCATCACAAGAATAAAGAAGAAAAGGAGCCCCGCGATAAACGGATACCCTCCTGTTAGTCCCTGGAAGAATTCGGCAGTAAGAAAAAGGAAGGAAAAGTATGCGACACTGGCAATACTTGCAAGAGAAGCAAAAAACAGGCCTTTGCCGACAACGTAGTGAAATTCCATAAACTTATATCTGAAAATAGCTGCAAAAGTAAACACAGGAAAAAAGACGGTTGCCAAAGGAGATAGTTTATATAACTGCCAATTCAAAGAATAACCCAAAAAAGGGACAAAAATGTTAATGATCCCGCCAAGGCCTACAGGGATTATTGTGCCAAAGAGAATATAGGCGATTTGCGTCTTAACCTGTCCGGAAGAAACAAAAAATCTTTTTGCGATCAGCCAAAAGGAAACAGAAAAGTAAACAAAAAAATACATCGCAAAAAGAATGAACAACGGCTCCAAATGCTCTTTTATCGTATGATCGGGCATAAACCACGATCCGGAGACCAAAACATTTGTATACAACAGCACGGAAAGGACCGGCACAGGAAGAAAAAGCAGCAGATCAACAGCAGATAATCTTTTAGAAATCCCTGAAAATATCTTGGCAAAATACAGATAAAATACCGGCAAAGGCATTACGGAAAGATATGCGACCTTGATCCAAAATATCGGGATATATCCTGTAATCATGTTTGAATTGGCAATGACCATAAAGACAGAAAAAAGCCGTCCTATGCCGAAAAGAACGAATAAGCCGAGAGCAATATTTATCGGATTTTTGATGTTGCTATACAGAACAACAGCCGCGATCCCCAAAGTCAGGAAAAAAACAGAGATGTACAGCACATCGAACAGCAATTTTTCCGTCACAAAGACACATCCTTTCGATCAACAAAGGTCAGATGCGGTATTCCCGCATTACAGGCTCTGTTATGCTTGCTAAGTCCCTAAGTATTTCCCTTATTTTTTTTGAGCTGTGCTCTATGTTTGCTATTTTTCTGAGAACATCGTCTTTTTGCAGCGCAAGCCCATCATTTGTATCGGACAAAAAAGTCTTTGACTCATTGATGATCTCTAAAAGCGGCCCGGCTATTTCGCGCTGCAAAGGAACGGCCAACATTGTCATTGTCGCCATTCTTTCCGACTTCACAAGCTCTTCTTTTGTATCCAAAAGCTCTTTGTTCATTTTTTCGAGCATCTTTGTATATTTGTCGCGCGTCTGCGCCTTAGCAAGCGCCTCGGCGGAGATCTTCTCTTTTTCTACAAGGATAAAGTTTTCCAAAAACATTGAGCTTTGAGCGGCGAGAGTGCTTAAAAACGAAAGGTCCTCTTCATCATAGTAATCACCGAAAACTTTGCCTCCAAGAGCAAAAAAAGCGACCACTTTCCCTTTAAGAACGCTCGGATAACATAGCTGCAAATTTAATCTTTCCATTTCTCTAAGGACCTCTTTATGCTTATTTCTCTCATACTCGGACACAAACACATCCGAAACATCTCTCTCGACATCCGATTTAAGTACCGGTTTTTGGGTTTCTTCTATGCGCACCACCAAAGGATTGTCGGTATCCATGGTTCTGCCGACCATGTCCTTACACATGCCGCCGGCCCCTTTTATGACATATTTACCGCTGTGTTCATCATACAAAAAGAACGCCCCTCCGGTCAGGTACATTCTCTTTGTTATAAGTTTGGCGATCAAACCGAGCAATCTTTCCCTGTTATAGATAAAATTCATGGCGGAGCTGGTCTGCCGGAGCGTCTTTTCATAGCCGATCTTTGATTTGAACAAAAAAGTATTCACAAGTCTCTGCAGCCAGTCTTTTACCGGACCGAAAATGACCGAAAAAACAGCAAAAAATAAAAATCCGATAAAGATCGAATAATTGCCGCTCAGTTCCTGGAAAAATTTTGCTACTATAAACAAAAATCCGAAATATACCGCCGCAATAAAACTTGCTATTACGGTATATACCAAACCTCTTCCAAGCGCATTATTGATGCCCAGAAAAGGAGCAGGAAGCAATAAGAGCCTATGCTTAACAATGGCACTGGAAACCATGATCGAAATAAAAATAGTGGACAGCGGCCCAAGGACAGAGAAAATCCCCGGATCAACTCCCATAAGCGGGAGAAAGAAATTTCCCAATACTCCTATTATTGCCGGAATAAATGCGCCTATTGTCACGTATTGTATCTGTAATCTTGCAATGCCTCTGACCTTAAAATATTTTTGCATAAGAATAACAAATATCAGGAGAAAGTATGCAACGTAATAGATGGCGAACAACGATATATAGGGGCCGTATACAGGCCTTATCGCTCCGCTATCCGAAAGCCCTATTGACAGCGCTATAAGCCCCCAAGATTGCATAATATAGAGCGCAAACGTGGGAATAAATACAAAAAGGCTTTTGATCCCGGGATCTTTGTTCTCGGGAAATATCAGGGAAAAATACATAAATATCGCCGGGACCGGAAATATCGAAAGAAATCTCATCCTGAACCAAAAAGAAGCAAATTCCGTATTTATCGGGGCAAAGTAATTGCAAAAATACGAAGAAGCGACCCAGAGCGCTAAAAAACCCGTCATCAGACTGAAGGTCATATTTGTCCTATTTAAGAACCCTCTATATAGGACAACCAGTGACAATATTATATTGGCGCCGATAACGGTAAAATATGCAAGGCCCAGTATTGAATCCAACATCTTTATTGATTCCCTGCGGACGCATTTATATCGATCATATCAACCCCTGGCATATATTCCTTTACTATCGGATCCGTTATCCTGGCAAGGTTCCTCAGGAGATCTCTGATCCTTATTGTCTCCCGCTCTACAGTCTTTATCCTGTCTTTTATGAACTCTTCGCTCAAGCAGCCGGGTTCTTTGTCCATTTTCATCAGTAGCCCCTGAGTCTGCGCCAGAACCGACGTAAGAGGATTATTTATCTCATGCTGAAGCGATATAGCAAGCATTGTAACTGTAGAGAGTCTTTCAGACTTGACAAGCTCCTGCCGCGTTTCGACAAGCTGTCTGTTGGTGTTTTCGAGCATTTCGGTATATTTTTCCCTTGCCTCTGCATCGGCGATTATTTTTATGGAATCTTTTTCTTTTTCAAGCAAGACCGCGTTCTCTATGAATATGGCATTTTGATTGGCAAGAGTTATAAGAAAATTCACGTCCTCGATGCTGAACGGCTCTTCAGAAAGCTTGGGACCGAGACATAAGAAGGCAAGCGTCTCATTCTTAAGTATACTCGGAACAGCCAATCCGGCTTTTAGCTTCTCAAGGTCTGCCAATACTGCTTTGATCTCGGAAATATCGTCCGGCGACATAAGAATATCGGAAACCTGCCTTTCCAGCTCGTATTTAGATACCGGTTTTCTTGTCTTTTCCATAAATTCGATAATAGGATAATTCGACGACAACGTATAAGATATAAGATCTTTGCTCGTCCCTTCAGCTGCTTTGGCAGTGAACTTGTCATTTTTTTGATCAAAAAGAAAAAGCGCGGCTCCGGAAAGGTTCATGCGCCTTTTTACAAGCTTGGCCGTAAGTTTTAAAAGCCTGTCCCTGTCGGAGATAAGGCTCATCGCCATGCTGGTTTCTTTAAGCGTCTTTTCGTAATCGAACTTTGTCCTGAAGAAAAGCCTGTCCACCCATTCTTCGAGCTTGTTTTTGAGCGGCTCAAAGATCAAGACAAACAAAAAGAAAAGCAAAATTCCTATGATAAAGGAATAATTGCCGCTTAGAGCCTGGAAGAATCTTGCCGCGATATAAACAAATCCGAAATAAAGCACGCTTATAAAGCCGGCCATCACCGAATACACAATGCTTTTGCCAAGTATGGTGCGTAGTTCCATGAACCTGTACTGAATTATCGCGCTGGACACCATGATCGTAAAAAACACGGGAGAAAGAGTCCCTATCATATGGTATTCATGCCAGGCATACGAAACATTCAGCAGCGGGAGGAACAGATTGGTAAAGCTTCCTATCAGAATCGGTACGGCGGCACCTATTGACACATATCTGATCTGCATCCTTGCAACGCCTTTGAGCTTTTTATGTTTCTTGATCAGCATCAAAAACGAAAGCAAAAAATATGAAACAAAATAAGCGACAAACAAACCATACAGGTCCCCGAAAACCAGATCAATCGAACCGTTCGGCAAGAACTCTACTGCTTTTAAAATCCGATCATATGCCAAAAGCAGCATTAACAAAGGGACCGGGATAAATATCAAAACTGTCTGCCACAAAGGGATCTTCGGTTTTTCAGGAAATGCCGTAATAAAATATAAAAACAGCGACGGTATCGGAAAAGAGGCAACGTTGGCCATCTTCGCCCAGAACAGTATCGCGGGATCACGAAGATAAGCGATCGTATTAGCAACATATGTGGAATAACTCCAGAAAGCTATAAAAAAAGCCAGAGCAGCAAAAGTAAAATTGACCGCGGAAGGCCTGCCCCTGAGCAGTATTACCAGTCCAAGGATGAGATTGGCGCCGATCACGCAAAAATATAACAGATCTATCAATTCCATATGATTGCTAATTATATGTCATTATGCACTTCAAATCCAATTGTTTGTCGGCTGCGGCTGGATCGAGTGCTTTTTCATTTTTGAAATGAGCGTTGACCGGTCTATCTTTAGGATATCCGCAGCTTTGCTCTGGTTCCAGCCGGTGAGCGAAAGCGCTTCCAACAGATGCTGCGATTCGCACTTGTCCAGTATCTCGTTAAGCGGAATGTTGGACGCGCGCCTGTTTCTGATATCCGCAGGAAGGTCTTCTATCTCAAGCACTTCCCCGCAGGAAAGCGCCGCGATCCTTTCCGCGGTATTTTCCAGCTCTCTGACATTCCCCGGCCAATTATAACTTTTCAGCGCCTCGATAAATTGAGCGGAAACCCTTGTTATATTTTTGCCGAATTTCTTGTTGAATCTGTCCAGAAATCCGTAAAACAGGACGGTTATATCATCGCCCCTTTCTCTGAGCGCAGGAACATTGACCGGAATAACATTAAGCCGGTAGAACAGGTCCTGCCTGAAAGCGCCCCTTTTTACCATCGTGAACAGGTCCATATTAGTCGCACATATGACCCTGACATCGATCTTCACCGGTCCGCTGCCGCCTACTCTTGATATCTCGCCTTCCTGCAGGACCCGGAGCAGTTTCGCCTGCAGTGCGGTTGAAAGACAACCTATCTCATCCAGGAAGATGGTGCCCCCGTCGGCGTACTCAAATCTCCCGGTTTTTCGCTCAAAAGCCCCCGTAAAAGATCCCTTTTCGTGGCCAAACAGCTCCGTCTCGAAAAGATTTTCAGGAATAGCCGCGCAATTGACCGCCACAAACGGTTTTGCGGCCCTTTTGCTGCTTTTGTGAACCGCTCTTGCGACCAGCTCTTTACCCGAACCCGTCTCGCCTGTGATAAGAACGGTGCTGTCAGCCGGAGCTATTTTTGCCACGAGTTCAAAAAGCTTTTTCATCACATCGGAACCTCCGATGATCTCGTAAAAGGACCCTTCATACGCTGCCCTGTAAGCCCTGTTCTCTTTGGCAAGACAGCGTTTCCCCAAAGCTTTTTCGATAGCGACCTTAAGTTCTTCAACATCAAAAGGTTTGTTTATATAATCATAAGCGCCCAGTTTCATCGCAGAAATCGCGTTCTTTGAATCGCCCATAGCAGTTACCACTATCACCTCAAGATCGGGAATATCTTTTTTTATTGCCCGTAAAAAATCTATGCCGTTAAAGGACGGCATTTTTATATCCAATAGGAGAATATCGGCATTAAGCGAAAGGATCGTTGAAAAGGCTTTTTGAGGGTCCTGAAATGTCGCAACATTATAGTCGTTCTTTAGAACGGCCTTTATTGTCCTTAGGATGTCGTCTTCATCGTCGACAACCGCTATTAAAGGCTTGATTTTTGCCATAGGCTACACTTTGACAAGCTTTGTATCCGTTATCCCTTCGATCTTGTTGACTTTTTTGATTATATCCTCGGATATAAGATTGTCCACGCTAAGGACCATAACAGCCCGGCCTCCGATGGTTTCCCTGCCGACATCCATGGAAGCGATATTTATCTTTGAGTCTCCAAGCAGCGTCCCGACCTTGCCGATTATTCCGGGCCTGTCGGTATGTGAGGTTATCAGCATAAATCCGTTTGGCGCAACATCGGTGCTGAAATTATCTATCTTTACTATGCGTTCACCGTATGACTCAAACACCGTACCGGCAACAGTCTTGCAGTCTTTGTCAGAACTTAACTTTACCGATATAAGGCTGGAGAAATTTTCGGCACTGCCGCTTTTTACTTCTTTAACATTGACACCGCGCTCTTTGGCAACAAGCGTAGCATTGACCATGTTAACGGAATCGCCTAAAGCAGTCTCAAACACTCCTTTGAGCACCGCTACCGTTAAAGGAGCGACTTCGTGAGCGCTTATATCCCCGAGATATGATATTTCCACTTCTGCAACTGGCCCTTTTACCAATTGGGCAGTGAATTTGCCAAGCTTTACCGCGAGCGAAAGATACGGTTTTACCGGCCCAAGAAGGTCCGGCCTCATAGCGGGAATATTTACGGCAGCTTTTGCCGATCCGCCCTTTAACACCTCAACTATTTGTTCCGCGACATCAACCGCTACATTTACCTGTGCCTCCAGTGTTGAAGCTCCCAGATGAGGAGTAGTCACCACGTTATCAAGCTCCGCAAAAATATTATCGGCAACCGGTTCCACCTCAAAGACGTCCAAAGCCGCTGCGGCGACTTTTTTTGATATCAAAGCTTCTTTGAGATCGTTCTCGTCTATTATGCCCCCGCGCGCAACGTTCACTAATCTGACGCCGTCTTTCATCATTGATATCTTGTCTTTGTTTATAAGATGCGCTGTCTCTTTGTTCTTCGGTATATGGAATGTTATAAAATCGGCCGATCTTACAACATCATCAAGAGCCTTCACCTCTACTCCGAGCTTTTTAGCGTATTCTTCGGTGACAAAAGGATCAAACACAATTACTTTCATCCCAAGTGCCTGTGCATAAGATATCACCCTGCTTCCGATCTTTCCGGCCCCTACAACCCCCAGAGTCTTACCGTATAACTCAGTACCTATGAACTTGCTTTTTTCCCACTTCTTAGCTTTCATGGAAGCCGCCGCCTGAGGAATATTTCTGGCAAGAGACATCAGCATGGCAAAAGTGTGCTCCGCCGCCGCTATGGTATTTCCTTCCGGAGAATTCACCACAACAATACCCTTTTTTGTGGCGGCATTCACGTCAATATTATCTACCCCGACGCCTGCTCTTCCGATTATCTTCATCTTCTTCATTGCATCGATTATTTTTGCTGTCACCTTGGTCTCGCTGCGCACCATCATGGCATCATAGTCGGCAATTATATCTATCAGCTGCTGTTCATTTAGTCCCGTCTTAACATCGACTTCAAACCCCGCATTTTTCAAAGCGTCGATGCCCTCTTTTGCCGACTTATCAGCTATTAAGACCTTCATGCAAGCACCTCTTCGGCTGCCGCGACTGCAGAACCCTTTTTAACCTTTGCTCCAAGCTCTATTTCGAGAGCTGAAAGCGCGGCTATTAGCTCAAGCTGGTCTATGTAACCCAGATGTCCGATCCTGAACAACTTACCTTTCAGGTCTTCCTGCCCGCCGGCAAGTACGACCCCGTATTTTTCCCTTACGGCTTTCCTGAGCTTGTCTGCTTCCACGCCTTCAGGAGGAAATACAGGCGTCACGGCCCTTGAAGCTATTTTGTCGTCCTCTACGAGCAGCGTGAGTCCAAGCGCCCGAAGTCCCGCGCGCACGGCTTTTGCCATCTTATCATGCCTCGCAAATATATTGTCCAGACCTTCTTCTTTCAGCATCCTTATGGCTTCCTGCATACCGTAGATTATGGATACTGCCGGGGTCCACGGGGTCTCGCCTATCTCTGCGAATTTCATAGCGGCCTTAAAATCAAAGTAAAACTTTGGCATCTTGGCTGTTTCAGCGGCGGCCCATGCTTTTTTGTTCACGGATACAAAAGCAAGGCCCGGAGGCACCATAAATGCTTTTTGCGAACCCGAAACTACCACATCAAGTCCCCATTCATCGACTTTCAAAGGCGCCGTAAGAAGGCCCGAAACCGCGTCCACTATCATCAAAGCACCGTGTTTGTTAACAAGCTCGGCAACAGACTTTACGTCGTTAAGAACACCTGTGGAAGTTTCGTTTTGCTGTATAAGAACAGCCTTGATCTTTTTGTCTTTGTCGGCTATAAGCTTTTGCTCGACGGTCTTAAGATCGACAGCTTTGCCTCTTTCAAATTTCACTTCATCAACATCTGCTCCGTAAGCTTTTGCGATCTTGGCAAATCTGTTGCCAAATGCTCCAATATTCAAAGAAAGTACTTTATCCCCGGGAGACAAAAAGTTGACAATGGCAGATTCCATTCCTCCGGTCCCTGAAGTCGTTAAAACAATAATGTCGTTCTTTGTCTGATAAGCCCACTGGACACCTTCAACGATCTCTTTTATTATGCTGGAAAAAGAAGGGCCTCTGTGATTGATCATTTGTTTGCCCATCGCGGTCAGTACTCTCGCGGGAACGGGGGTCGGTCCGGGGATCATCAGATATTCTTTAAACGCCATATTAAATTCCCTTTCTAATGTTTTTGGAGATTATAAACATTATAACCTATAATCAAAAACCCGGTCAACGACCCCTCCGTGTTGTAGGATTTTTCGGCACTTCGACAAAGTTGGAGTCATTGCGAGCCCCGATTTATCGGGGCGAAGCAATCCCATAGACAAGTGGGATTGCTTCGTCGCGAAGCTCCTCGCAATGACAGTCCCTCTTCATCCATCATCCGTCATCCGTCATACTTCATTCTATCTCTTCCCAGCAATTATCCCGCCAAACTCACACTCGCATGTAGTGTGGAATGGTGTGGGGTGCCTGGCTTCAGCTTTCAAATCTCACGGTTTACTTGCCAAAACCAGGCTATTTTAATTTGCCCATCGACTCTCCCCCGACAAGTCGGGGTCGCTCGGGGACGGGAATAAGCCCTGGACTTAATTTGCGCGCTCCGCATATCCTTAAAGGTGCGGATTCCGGCTCCATTAAGTGCTCGGCGAGACGGAACCCGATATTGTTGTTCTGATTCTCCGGTTTGTTGTTGTTCCGGTACGCGGCCATCAGTTTATCAGAATTGTTGTTATACCAGGAACCGCCGCACTCGCCTGCCCCTTATAGGCTTACCCCCTGACCATTCAGCCCTAATTTAATTCGATTTCTCAAATTGTATGTATCCGCATGAACAGCATATCCAAGCCAGCTCTGCACGGATTGGACTATTTTAACCTTATCGATCAATCCGGTCCGGAGAGATGCCAGATATTTTTTCATTCTTATTTTAAACCGCTTAATATTCTGCTTTTTTATCAGGCGATGAGTTGGATACACTTTGTAACCCAAAAAGCCGACTCCCTTTCTTGTAAGGTATATCTGGCTTTTGTTTTCATGCAAATCCAATTTCAGTTTCTTCAGATATGACCGGATGATCTCTTTCAGCCCTGTTAACTCATTTTTATCATTTCCAAAAATAACCATGTCGTCCATATAGCGTATATAATACCTGCATTTAAGAACTTCTTTTAAATAATGATCCAGTTCGTTAAGATATAGATTCGCGAATGTCTGACTGGTTAAATTCCCTATGGGAATACCCGGAGATGGCGCAGACTCGATTATCGATTTGACGAGCCACAATACTTGACGATCTTTTATTTTCCTTAATATGAAACTATACAGGATATCGTGATCTATCGACGCGAAATAGCTTTTTACATCGCACTTCAAAACATATTTGTTCAAACGGCTGAACTGCGTATACCTGTTGACGGCCTTATGGCTGCCTTTGTCTTTTCTGCAGGCATAAGAGTCATAAATGAATATATCATCGAATATCGGCTCAATAATATTGCCTAAAGCGTGCTGAACAACACGATCCCGGTAAGGGGCAGCGCTTATTAATCGTTTCTTGGGATCGCAAACATAGAACCGGCGGTAGGGTCCCATTTTGTACGTCTGGTTCTGAAGTTCTTGTTGAAGTTTTACCAGTTCGTTTTCAAGATCAAGATTGAAGCGGCTTGTTGAGTCCTTGAATCTTTTGCCTTTTTGGGCTTTTCCTGCGGCTGTCAGCAGATTTTCAAACGAGCACACATCATCGAATATGTTCCCGCGTCTTTTCATCTCGCGGACTGCTGCTTGATCCAGCCACCGATCAATCTTCCGATCTCATTCGTTTCTTTGCTTATCAACTCATATCTGCGTATATTTATGAAGCGCAGGTCATATGACAACCTTATCAAATGCCGGAATACTTCGAGCTTCAAATTGGCCTGCTTTAATATGTTCAGCTTCTCTTTGGAATAGTTGGCTTCTAACAGGAGCGCGAGGATATCCAATATATTATTTTCTATTCTCTGCCCTAAAGTATATCTTTTGCATTTTGGAAACTTGGAAACTGTCGGCATCAACCATCTGATCAAATCATATGTTTTTGCGATCGAATTAGCTGATTCAATCATTTATGCACACCCCAATTTTTTTACGCCGGAAAAGGCGTAAGGGAATAAAGACTCAAGGCGTTAACCCAAGTCCTCGGCGAGACGGAACCCGATATCGTTGATCCGATACCCCGGCTAGTTGAGGCTCCGGAACGCGGCCATCAGCCTACCAGAATGGTCGTTATACCAGGAACCGCCGCGCAACACCCTATAAGTTCCTTTTTCCGGCCCTTTAGGATTTGTCAAATTATTTCCTGTATACGTTCCATACCAATCCGCGCACCACTCCCATACATTACCCGACATACCAAATATCCCTGAAGGGGTCGCGCCTAAAAGATGCGCATCGACAGGAGTTGTTCCCTTGCTGTTGAAATTAACGCGTCCTTCATACGATTCACTTCCCCACGGATATGTTCTTCCTTCGGTCCCTCTTGCCGCAAATTCCCATTGCGCTTCTGTAGGCAAGCTGAATTTCCTGCCGGATGGGCTTTCATCTGTTTTTGTTATATCTCTAAGGAACCTACAATATCCAGTCTTATCATTCATCACATCATTCCAAGAAATATTTACTACCGGATGCGATGCAAATTCCGGATTAGCAACGATATCAGGAACTTTATATCCCATCACTTGAAGGAAATCAAGATATTCACCGTTTGTCACAGGATGTTTTCCTATTGCAAAGTCCCTTAATGTGACCTGCCTTATAGGTCGCGCGTCCGTAAATCTTGTGCTGCCCATTGAGAACATTCCTCCCGCAACTCTTACCATATCAGGCACTCTTACTGTCATTTCCTGCGCTATTGGTCTTAAAGTCACGGCCTGTCTTCCTACATTACCTACTCTCATCCCATTAATTTCTACGTTCATTTTCTTTTCTCCTTTTTCCTCCTTCGCTTCCGCCTCTGGCGGAGCTTCGGAGGATTAATTCCCGTCTATATATCTATCGTCAACTCTTTTGCGAAATTTCACTTTATTTTAGACTGTGTTGGGGGATTTTTTTTGTAATGAATAAGATGCAATTATCCCGCCAAACTCACCCCCTGGCCAAGCTCGAAACTCTAAACCCTAAATTCAAAGGAAATCCCAAGTTCAAAAATACAAATTCAAAAGTTTAATAACTTGGATTTGAGATTTTGAGCTTCCTTAGGGTTTAGAGTTTGGGGTTTAGAGCTTGTTGAATCGGTGGTTGTGTGGGTGAGGACAAAAAACAGGCCCGCTTTCGCAGGCCTGAATATATGCGATAAAGATCCAAAGATCATCTCTTTGAGAACTGGAACCTTTTTCTGGCGCGCTTGCGGCCGTATTTCTTTCTTTCTTTCATCCTGGAATCCCTTACAAGGCATCCTGCCTTGCTCAAAGTAGGTTTCATTGCAGGGTCTACAAGCAACAGAGCTCTCGCGATGCCAAGCTTTACAGCCTCTGCCTGGGAAGCGATCCCTCCGCCGGCAGCTTTGACCTCGACATCGTAAACGTTCTTAAGGTTGACGGCAGAAAAAGACTTCATTATTTCCGAAAGCAGTTTATGGCGCCCTGAAACGTATATTACATGATCTTTTCCGTTAATATTTATCGTGCCGCTTCCCGGGAACAATGTTACTCTTGCAACAGCTGTTTTTCTTCTGCCCACTGCTGAAAAGCCTTTTTCTAGGGGTTGCTTTTTTGATGTTTTTTTCGGCACTGCGGGACCGGCATCTTCCTTGTGCACTTTTGCTTTTACTGTTTTTTTCGGCTTTTCGGCTTCTGTCATCCCATAATCTCCTTTTTGTTATATGTCTAGGACTTCCGGCTTTTGCGCTGAATGCGGATATTTGTCATCGCTAAACACCTTGAGCTTGGTTATAAGCTTATCTCCCAAGCGTCCCGTCGGAAGCATCCCGCGTACCGCATGAAGAATGATCTTTGTCGGATCTTTTTTAAGCTGATCCTCAAAATTGATGGATTTTGCACCCCCCGGATACATAGAATGGGTAAAATAGGCTTTGTCAGTCATTTTCTTGCCCG
>Ga0265297_10002668_pt1 | contig 35271 bp, 49 predicted proteins | sample Munlanlwell13791_FD_192502 | JGI IMG/M metagenome (GOLD analysis project Ga0265297, IMG submission 192502) | Leachate microbial communities from a municipal landfill in Southern Ontario, Canada - Leachate well 137-91 | ecosystem: Engineered > Solid waste > Landfill > Unclassified | place... | reverse complement strand
TGTGGTAGTCACCCCCTTTCAGTTTTTTGGACACCCCAACCCTATAACAAAACCCCTACAAGTCAAGAGGAATCGACGATAAGAACTCCTATATGTGTATATCGGATTTTCTCGTCTTTTGTCGCATCGCTCTGCGACATTTTGCAGAAAAAACCGATATACATCTGTAGGGAGCAGATATGGCACGCGGGATAAAAGGAGATTTTAATAAACGATTTGGAGACCGGATTCAGGTGGTTTATGCGCAGAAGCTTTCGCCCTCAGAAAGAGAGCTGCGCAATAAAAGACTCTGCGAGGCAGTGATAAAAGTCTTAACCGGCATCCTGGGCAGGGAGCCTACGCAAAGGGAATTGTTCGGCATCGACGAGCTTGTAAAGCCAAAAAGACATAAATAGCGATATCTCCATAAATATTTATGAGCCCTCCGTGATTTACTTCATATTTTTAAAGGCATATCGTTAGTTGGGACGCATTTGAGACACCTCAAGAAATAAAAAAGGAGGTGTCTCATGAGTTCCAATTACGGAGGCTTATTTGAGAGCTGGGAGATCGCAGTTGCCAAGAAGATTGTCAGTGATTACCGAAAAGAGCACGCATACCTGGCGCGGGAGGGATTAGATGATTTATTGCAGGAATGTCTCATACGCTGGCTTGAGGTCCGCGACCGCTATGATCCTGCACGCGGCGCTTCAGAAAAGACCTATATGGCAAAGGTTATCGCAAGCGTGCTTCGCAAGCTTATTGAGAAAGCAAATACTGATAAGCGCAAGGCGATTTATGAAAGCTCGTCTTTGGAAGAACCGCTTAATGATGATGAAGATGAGCTTACCCTAAAAGGCAAGCTCGCAAAAGACGAAGATATTCCTCCGCAAACTAAGGCAGAATTAAAAATAGATATTTCCCGGGTATTGCAAAAACTTACGCCGGAAGAGCAAAAGCTGTGCAAGCTTTTAGGCGAAGAGGGATTAAGCATAAATGAGGCCTGCAAATATTTCAATAAGCATAGAAGCGTTGTGTATCGGGATGTGCTTCGCATCAGGAAGCTTTTTGAGGAAGAGGGGCTCAAAGATTATTTGAAATGATTTTTTAAGGGATGCGACATTTTGCATAAAAAACTGATATACATACAGTGGAGGCAGGAAAGATGACTGACGTATGCAAGTTTAAATTTCGCGAAAAAGTAGGCAAGAAAATCATTGAGAAAGAGATTGCCCGCGCTATTGAGACTGCTGAATACGCCTTTGGCCAGGCCAAGGTAAGACTTCATGCAGCATATCTGGCTACCCACGACAAAGTGGTCATTGATGCCTCGAGCGAAGTCGGCGAATATATCGCCCAGATATTTATTGGGATAATGACCCGCAAGCTCGGCGAGGATAAATTCACTGTGGAAAGGATAAAAAGGAGCGAAGAGCTATGAAAGTTACAAAAGGCTTAAAGAAAGTTTACAAAGGGCTTAGCTGGTATAACCGGCAGAAGCTTATTGAAGCAAACCGTCCTTGCGGGAAAAAGAAAAGAAAGCCCAAAAAGTAATAAGCAGGTTTTTCCATGGGCAATGAAAAGATTGATATCAGGGATCTGCGTGATGGCAAATTCCTTTGGATAGATAAGGCAGCATTAAGGCTTATCAGCGAAAGCGCTGGTACGATGGGTGTCGCTGTTTATTCCTGGCTTTGTTATTACGCTAATTTTAAGGCACAGGACTGCTTTCCGTCTATTACTACACTTGCGTATCATTGCGGAGTATCCCGACGCACAATTATGCGCGCTATTAAACAGCTTGAGCAGTTGAGATCTATTTCTATTGAAAGAAAGAAGGGCAAGCCGAATATTTATAAGCTGCTTAACATGCCCGGGCCGAGAAGTTATCCACAGCCAAGTAGTGACACTGATGTCACCGGTGACAGGGCTGTCACTGGAGTGGTGACACCTGTGTCACTAGAAGTAGTGACGCCCTTGTCACCCGAACAAGAGATATTAAACAAGAGATAACTAACAAAAGATAGTAGTAAAGGCTGTGAATTTTGTGAATAACTGTGATTAGTTCTTAAAAGAAAGTCATGGGTCCTTCCATGGGCGGTTTGGGCGCGGGTCGGGCGAGGCGCGGGGAGGGAGTGATACAAATTTGAAAAAGGGATGTCGTGGTCATTTTAGGGTATTTTTGGGGAGTTTTGGCAGAGGAAGTTTAGCAAACGATAAGTAATTTAACTTATTACAGATTATTAAGTTATAACAAAAAACGAAAGGAGTTTTTGCATGCCGAAGATTAACGTAAAACCGGACATCCGCGACATCGCCATGTCCGAGATAAAGCCTGCGCCTTATAACCCAAGAGAGATTTCTGAGCAGGCGCTGATGGGCCTAAGGCACTCTCTGGAAAAGTTCGGGCTGGTGGATTTATTAGTGGTCAATAAGCGCACGATGCATATCATTTCAGGACATCAGCGCTATAAGGTCCTGCAGGCTGACGGCGCAAAGACTGTAACTGCGATTATGGTTGACTTAGATGAGGCTTCGGAAATGGCCATGAATGTGACTCTAAACTCCCAGCAGATAGTAGGAGCCTGGACAGCTGCCCTAATTCCTATTTTAGAAAAGCTGCGCAAGGATATGCCGGAGGATTATTTGTCTTTAAGGCTTAAGGAGCTGCGGGAAGAGGTTTCTAAACTTGAGATGGAAAGCTTAGGAGCTGGCAAAACCCTGCCGGATGATCTGCCTGAACCGCCTCCTGAAACAATTACTAAAAAAGGCGACCTTTGGATCTTGGGCGAGCATAGGCTTTTGTGCGGAGATTCAACCAAGGAAGAGGATGTTTCAAGATTAATGGACGGTAAAACTGCCAAGCTCTTTGCGACTGATCCGCCGTATCTAGTGGACTACACCGGAACCGGCAGGCCGAAAGGCGACCACGGCCAAGGAGGCAAAGACTGGTCCGGGGTTTATCATGAGATTGACATTGAGGATGCAGAAAGCTTTTTAAGGGATTTCCTAACCCGCGGCTTAAAGGTCATTGAAGCCAACACGCCGATTTATCTTTGGCACGCTTCAGCACGTATAGTTCTAATCAGAAAAATCTGCGACGAATTAAATATCCTGGTGCATCAGCAGGTGATCTGGGTCAAGCCCTGCGCAGTCCTATCTTTTGCCTATTATCCCTGGAGGCATGAGCCGTGTTTACTATGCTGGCAGAAAGGCCATAAGCCGAATTACCGGCCTCTTGATAAGGCAATAGGCACGGTCTGGACAATAGATTTCCTAAGAACAGGAGATCCTTCAAATCCCGAATACCACTCGGATGTCTGGGAGCTGGACTGGGAAGGCAAAAAAAGAAACACCGGGCTTTATCATCCCACAGTCAAGCCTACTGAAGTTTTTGCTATCCCAATGCGCGTGCATACTTCAGTGGGTGATATTTGCTTTGAGCCATTTTCAGGATCAGGTTCTCAAATTATCGCAGCTGAACGCTTAAACCGTAGGTGCTTTGCTATGGAGATTGAGCCGGTGTTTGTTGACGTAGCCATACAAAGATGGACAGATTTTAGCGGCAAGGAAGCGGTCCGGGAAAGCGACGGTAAAACTTGGAGCGAACTTAAATGACCGAACAAAGCCAGAACTTAGCCGAGCTTGCCCGCAAGAAACGCCACCTGCATTTGATTGAGAAGATTCAGGCAGGCAAGGCCTTAACCAAGCAGGAGATTAGCGAGCTTGAGCAGTTTGAGGCAGAGCCTCTTCCGGCTACCATTGTTAAAACAATTGAAGAGGTAGCTAAGGTTATGGGCGTTACCTACCGAACTGTGCAGCGCTGGAAATTAGACGGCATGCCATCAACCAAGGAAGGTTTTTATGATCTTGAAGAAGTTAAAAGCTGGCATGTGCAAAAAAGCCAGCGTTTTAAGGAGCAGGACGGCCGGGCCTACTGGGATGAGAAGATCAGCCAGTATAAGGCAGAGCTTTTAAGGCTGGAAGTTAAAAAGGCAACCAGCGAAGTCATTCCTTACCGCGAGCATGTGGAAGTCGTGAGAGAGCAGGTAAGAGGAATTAAGATGGGTTTTTTAAGGCTTCCGCGCTACATCGCGCCAAAGTTATACCAGCAGGAGCCCAAGGTTATCTGCGAAATCTTAGACAATGAAATCAGGTCTATCATTAATCAATTTGCCGGAGCTTACAATGCCGATAAGATTGACAAAGGAAAATCTAAAGACCATTAAGCCCTACGCAGCTACAGAGTGGGCTTTGCCGGATAAGATAACTGTGAGCACCTGGGCAGACAGGTTCAGGCGCCTGGATCCCAAGACTTCAGCTGAACCCGGGCAGTGGTCAACAAACAGAACGCCGTATCTAAAGGGGATTATGGATGCCTTTACGGATCCGCTGGTGGATGAAATAACGGTCATGTCTGCTTCACAAGTGGGCAAAACCGAGGCAATTCTTAATATGCTGGGTTATATCATTGACCAGGACCCGGGGCCGACACTGATGGTCCTGCCAAGGGCAGATGATGCCAAGAGTGTATCCTCAAACCGCATAAAACCTATGATTGAAGCTTCTCCTGCGCTTTCCAGATATATCCCGCAAAATGCGGATGAGATTACCAAGCTTGAATACCACTTTGACCGGATGATTCTTTATTTTGCCGGATCCAACTCGCCGGCTGATTTAGCATCACGGCCTATCCGGTATTTATTCATGGATGAGGTGGATAAATATCCTAAGTTTTCAGGCAGGGAAGCAGATCCGATAAAGCTTGCTTCCGAGCGCCAAAAGACCTTCTGGAATAAAAAGACAGTCAAGGTCTCAACACCGACAACCCGCGAAGGTTATATTTCCCGCGAATACGAGAAATCAGACCAAAGGAGATTTTTTGTGCCCTGCCCGCACTGCGGAAAAATGCAGATTTTAGTCTTCGGCCAGATCCGCTGGCCCGCAGGAGAATCATCTCCTGAAAAAATCAAGAATGACCGGCTTGCCTGGTATGAATGCCTGCATTGCAAGCAGCACATTGAAGATTCCCAGAAGCCTAAGATGATGCTGGGAGGGGAGTGGGTGCCTGACAGGAAAGAGCCGAATAAGAACCGAGGTTTTTGCATCAGTTCTCTATACTCGCCTTGGCTTACCTGGAGCGATATCGCTTCAGAGTTCTTAAAGTCAAAGGATTACATTGAGCTTTTGATGAACTTTGTTAATTCCTGGCTGGCGCAGGTCTGGGAGGAAAAAATTGAGGAAACCACAGTTGATAAGGTGAGGAATCTTGCCCGGGATTATGACGAAGGGTTTGTGCCGGATGAGGTTTTGGTTTTAACTGCCGGAGTGGATGTGCAAAAGGATCACTTCAATTTTGTTATCCGCGGCTGGGGTTATTACGAAGAGTCCTGGCTTATCCGCGCAGCAGAAGTTGAATATTGGGAAGATATAATTGATGTCCTCTTCAAAACCGAATATAAACGCTTAACCTCGGCAGAAACCCTTCCGGTTTATATGTCCTGCATAGACTCAGGATTTAAGACTGATGAAGTGTACCGCTTTTGCCGGCAGTGGCAGGATAAAACAAAGGCAATCAAAGGTGTTGAGGAGATAACCGGAGGCAGGTTTTACCGGGCAAATAAAATTGACATTAATTCCCGCACAGGCGCGGTTATCCCGCAAGGCTTAGTCCTTTGGCATTTAAATGTTTCGCAGTATAAAGACAAAATCAACCGGTTGATTCATTCCAAGGATCCGGTCAAATGGCATATCTTTAAGAACCCAAGCGATGACTACCTGAATCAATTTGCCTCAGAGCATAAAGTCCTGCACAGAAACCGCACCACAGGAAAAGCAAAAGAAGTCTGGGAGAAGAAAAAAGAAGCAGCAGCGAATCATTTCCTGGATGCGGAGGTTTATGCCCTGGCAGCAGCGGATATCATCCGCGCCTTAAATATGCGCAAAGACGAAACAGCTGCGAAAGTTTATCAGCCTAAGGCCGAACCTTTTCTGCATTCAAGAGCGGGCTGGCTGCGGAAAAGGGAAAGGTCCTGGCTGTAATGGGAAGATGGCTGGAGAGAAGACCAAATTGGCTGAACAATGAATACAATTCAGAAAACATTACGCTTAACAAAAAAGGAGCAGGCCGGCCCGAGAACACGGGAAGCGACTATGCGGTTAAGTTTATTCCGCTTCGCTGCCCCAGGTGCGGGTCAAAGAAAATCCGCTGGTATGTGAGCAATCCGCCGGTGCGCTACCACCGCTGCAAAATGTGCGGGCATAATTTTAAGTCTATTGAAGAGGAATGAGTGAAAAATAATTATTACTATAACAGCATAACGACCCTATTGCCAAAAATCTAATTCTTTTATAGTATTGGGTTAGAAAATAACAGCGGGAGCAGCTGATCACTGTTTTCTCGCGCCCAATAGCAGCAAAAACCCGATTCCGATGCATCGGTTGGAATCGGGTTTTTTATTGGGATAGCCGAAAGGGGATTTTATGAGCGCGCCTACAAAACAGGAGATGCTTGATACTATCGAGACTGCTATCAACGGATTATCTTCAGGCGTGAAGTCATACACCATAGGCGCCAGGACTGTGACATACCGCGATATCGCAGAGCTCAGGCAAATGCGCGAGCAGCTTAAAAAAGAATTGTCGCCGCATACTGACAGAACGACATTTGCTAAATTCGGGAATCCGTTATGAAGAATAATTTAGCGGAAAAAATAGCCGATGGTTTAGACGGCATTATTTCGTTCTTTTCTCCTAGACGAGGCTTTAGGCGCAGGATCTACCGCCAGGCGATAAAGATTTCGCAGAGCTTTACTGCGTATAAGGGCGCATCGCGCGATAGATTACGCTCATCCTGGCTGCCGGGAGGCGGTTCTGCTGATGAAAACATCCTGCCGGAGTTAAAGGACATCCGCGAGCGCAGCCGGGATTTAAACCGCAACGACGCGCATGCCTCAGGCATTACCGGTACCATGACCTGCAATGTGGTTGGCTCAGGTATCCGTCCGCAGTCCAGGATTGACCGGGATGTCCTGGGTATCACCGAAGAACAGGCAAATACTTTTCAAAAAGACGCAGAGCGGGCATGGAAACAGTGGCTGCCTTCTGCAGATATAGGCAACCGCATGGACTTTTATGAGATCCAGCAGCTCATTGACCGCCAGATCTTAGAAAACGGCGAAGCAATCATCATTCCGAGAATGATTAAAGAAAGGCTGCCTTACGGACTCTGTCTGCAAGTAGTTGAGTCTGACCGTTTGGATACGCCGTCGGACAAGCGCGGGGATAAATCAATAAGGTCAGGCGTAAGAATAGGAGAAAACGGCGAGCCGGTTTCCTACTTTATTCAAAAGACGCATCCAGGAGATATTCGCTATGCTGAAAACAAAGAAAAGAAATTTATTGAAATACCGGCAGTTAACGATTACGGCCGGCCGGGCATATTCCATCTCTATTTTGTGCAGCGCTCAGGCCAGACAAGGGGAGTGCCGTTTTTTGCTCCGGTTTTAAATTACTTTAAGGACCTTTCCGAATACGCAGAAGCAGAGCTGGTGGCAGCGCGTATTGCTGCCTGTTTTGCGCTCTTTATAACTAGCGAGGCCTCAATGGATGTTTCAGCAAACGGAGGATATGAACGCAATCCTGCAGGGCAGCTGATTGAGAGCTTAGAGCCGGGAATGATTAAGCATCTTCTGCCCGGGGAAGATATCACTACCTTTAATCCGCAAAGGCCGGGAGCAACCTTTGAGCCGTTTGTGGAGAGGATCTTAAAGGCAATATCCGCGGCATTAGGCCTGCCGTATGAGCTGGTGGCCAAGGATTTTTCAAAGACGAATTATTCCAGCGCCCGGGCAGCGCTTTTAGAGGCACGGCGGTATTTTAAGATGCGCCAGGAGTGGCTTTCAAATAAACTCTGCCAGCCGGTCTGGGAGATGCTTTTAGAAGAGGCTTATTTAAAGCGGGAGCTGAAGGCAGAAACATTCTTAGAGGCCAAGCGCTACTGGACAACTGCTTCCTGGCTTGCTCCCGGCTGGGAGTGGGTGGATCCGCTGAAAGAGGCTCAAGCAGTTGAAATAGGCTTACGAACTGGCACTTTAACTTATGCGGACATCTTCGCAGACAAGGGCAAAGACTGGGAAGAGGAATTTGAGCAGGCCAAGCGCGAGAAAACAAAACTAAAAGAACTAGGGCTTGAGGTGAGCTATGGAGCAGGCGCAAAACCAGGGCAGGAACCAGCCGGAGAAGAAACGCCGCAGGATCAGGCTGCAGGTAAAACAGCAGATGTCAATGCCGGTTGAGGCAGATATTGCTGTAGAAAAGGTGAAAGATGGCAAATAAGGACATTCTTTTTCGCACGGATGTAGTGAGGGCCGGGGGTGTGCGGGTAAGCCGGGCTAACGAAGTTATCGAAGGTTTTGCAGTGGTCACCAAAGGTGTCACGCATGACGAAAGGGGGGAATTCGATGATCAGGCATTAGACAAAATCGTTGAATTGGGCAGAAAGGCGAAACTTGGGATTAAGTCAAGGTTCGGGCATCCGAATATGTCAAATACTGCTCTCGGCACATTTTTAGGGAGGGTTAAGAATTTTAGGCGGGAGGCAGATATAGTGCGGGCGGATCTGCACATTGACCCTACTGCGCACCAGACGCCTGACGGCGATTTAGCCAGTTATGTTATGGATCTTGCGCAAAGCGACCCGGCGGCATTCGGCTCATCTATGGTTATTCATTGGGATGAGGAGTACCGGCAGGAAAAAGACGGCTCATTAACCAAAGATGAAAAAGGCAATGTCTTACCGCCTCTTATCCGGGTGAAGAAGCTGCAGTCAGTGGATATTGTTGATGACCCTGCAGCAAACAACGGGCTTTTCGGAGAAACGTTCTTTTCGGAAAGCGTTAAGCCGTCTGCTGAGATGACGGCTTTTTTGGATAGATTCTTGAATCAGCCGGAAGCTGTTGAGAAGGTGATCGCCTTTTTGGAGCGATACAGCTTTAACAAAAAAACAGAAAGGGAGGATAGAACAATGTTTGAAGATCTGACATTGGAGAAACTAAAAGCAGAAAGAAGCGACCTTTACAACTCTGTTCACGCGCTCGGGGTTGAAGAGGGAACGAAGAAGGAGCGCGAGAGGGCAGTATTGATCCTGAAAAAATCCAAAGCCTTCAAGGATATGGCGGATCTGGCAGTTGAATCAATAGAGACCGGCGCATCTTTTGATCAGGCAGTGATTAAGTTTCAGGACAAGCAGCTGGAGGGACTGCAGAAAGCTTCAGCTCCAGGAGTCGGGCCGGATAAGGATGAGGATCCGGCAAAGAAACAAAAGACGCACTTAGAGCGCGCCAGGGCTTATAAGCAGGAGCACAACTGCTCTATGACCGAGGCACTAAGAGCAACAGCAGAAAAAAAGCAGCAATAAACTTACGAGAGGAGGACGAAAATGTCACAGTTTAATATCGGCTCAAAGGCATTTACCGCAGGAGAGGATTTAGAGGCTTACCGCAGGGTAAAGCTTGCAGCAGGAAGCGGAACGCAGGTCGTTTACGCGGATGCAGGCGAGGCCTTTATCGGCTTTACCGCTGCCAAGGCAGTTGCAGGCGAGATGGTCAGCGTAGATTTAAAGTTTACCGGCAGGACCTTTAAGGTTACAGCAGCCGGCGCAATCGCTGTAGGCGGGAGTTTCTACGGCGCAGCTGACGGAAAAGTTTCAGCCACAGTCAGCGGCTCGATTCAGGGAACGGTCCTTGAGCAGGCAGCTTCAGACGGGGAAATCATCGAAGGGTTGTTAGTGTAATTAACTTTTTCTAAAAGAGGAGGAAATCAAATGGGAGTTGATTATCAGGGTTCACGAGCAGTGCCAAGGATGGAGTTAGGCGAGGCTGCCCTGGAATTTATCCAGCAGCAGAACGAATTTATCGGCACGCAGGTTCTGCCGATATTCTCCACCAAGAAGAAGGCAAGTATCTTTCCGGCCATCACCCGGGAAAGCATTACCAGAGAAGCGGACACAAAGCGCGCGCCAAGAGGCAACTACAACCGGGACGGCTTCTCTGCCAAGGACAGGCAGTATAACTGCGAGGAGTTCGGTTTGGAAGGGCCTTTAGATGACGGAGAGAGGGCTCTTTACGCTTCAGACTTCGACGCTGAGCTGACCACAGTTCAGATCGTCACCCGCAGAGTCCTGCAGGCGCAGGAAAGGCGCGTCGCCGGTATTGCGTTCAACACAACGACCTTTTCCGGAGCAGCGCTTTTTACCGATTATTCAGCTGCGCCCTGGGACAACGCCTCAACTGATGTTGTGGCGCAGGTTCGGGCAGCCAGGGAAAAGGTGCGCCAGAACAGCGGACTTGAGCCGAACACCCTGGTTATCAGCAAGGCCAACATTGACCGGCTGCTGATGAATACCGGGATAAAGGACGCGATTAAATATGTGGCGCGTCTTACCGAGGCAGAGATTTTAAACGCCTTGGCAGATATCCTGGGCATCCGCAGGATTATCGTCGGCAGGGGCATTTACAATTCCGCCAAAGAGGGAAAGCCGTTTGTCTCAGCGGACATCTGGAGCGATGATTTTGCGCTTGTGGCGGTAATCGACGCCTCAGAAAGGCTCTCTATTCCCAGCGTGGGCAGGACTTTCTTGTGGACTGCGGACAGTCCTGAGAATGCTACGGTTGAACAGTACCGCGATGACGCTGCAAGAAGCGACATCTTCCGGGTCAGGCAGCATGTGGATGAGATGATTATTGACCCGTATTTTGCGCATCTATTGAAGGTCGACGCTTAAGGTTTAGAACTTTAAGCAAAGCAAATAATCCGGGAGGCCTTTTTGGGCCTCCCGGAAACAAAAAAAGGAATGACTATGACCTTCAAGAGCCGAATAAAAGAAGATGCCCTTAACTGTTTATTAAACACAGATGAATTCGCCGAAGAAATAACCTACACTCCCGCAGGAGGCCAAAGCCGGATTATCAAAGCCCTTGTCGACAGGGACCGGAAAACTCCTGACAGGCAGGACGATTCCCGCACCCTCCAAAATCAGGCAGAGATTTTTGTCTTAAACGACGAGACTCTGGGTATCTCCCAAATCAACGAAATAGACGACAGGATTATTTTATCTGACTCTGGAGGTAGCTCTAAAGTTTGCCGTATTGTCGAGGTCTTAGCCAAAGACGACGCTTTATGGCATTTGTTAGCACAGTGGTAAAAATGAGCGATTTTATTGACGTAAAAATTGACAAGGAAAAATTAGACCGGGCAATCAGGATTATCCCGCAGGCCTTAAAGTTTGAATTAGGGGATGCCTTTGACCATATCGGCAGGAGTTTCTTAGGCACATTTAGAAAGGAACGCCTGCAGGGTCCGCCTGGAGTTTACGGCGACGGTAGATATGGGCTTTATGGAACATTCAGAAGGGCAAGCCTTGTGTCAAAGACGATTGAAGGCATGGGATTGGAGATCTTCTCGGAGTCAAAGGTTTCTAAAAGGCATGAGTTCGGGGAAAGGGTTCTGCCTGCGGAAAATGCCCTGGCAGTGCCGATTAAGTCATTAAGCGGGGATGTGATGTATACCGCAGGCCACCGCTTAAAAAAGCAGTATAAATATCCGGCACAGCTGAAGAAAACTTTTGTGATTACCTCGCGCGGAAAGTCTTTTTTAGCCAAATGGATGGCAGACAGGTTAAGGTTCTTGTATGTGTTTAAACCTTTTGTGGATATCCGAGAGCGTCTGGAATTTTATCACACTTGGGATGCGATGCAGGGAAAGATTTTTACATACATTAATCAGGGAGTGGATAAGGCCTTGGCCAAGGTTTAAAGATGGAAACAGTCAGAGAAAGAATTTTAGCCGATATTAAAACTACTCTTGAAGGCATTACCCAGGCCAACGGATACAACTTTGATTTTACGCCCCAAACCGTGCAGCGCTGGTCAATGCACGGCAATACACCCGTTGACATTCCGATGATTATTATTACTCCCGGCGATGAAACAGAAGAGTCGTCTGTGCATCCGTTTACCGAATGTTCTTTAAGCGTTTTCTTAAGCGTCTTTTATATCAATGACAAAAATGACACCACGCCGACGGATATCTACTTAAACCGCCTGCAGGCAGATATCAAAAAGGCAGTGCTTTTGGATCACACAAGAGGAGGCGAGGCAGTTGATACTGAGATTGTTTCTACCAGTCCTTTTGTCACAACCGAAGGACAGCACTATGCAGGCTTAGTTATAGAATTGAAAATTAAATACCGGCATTTAAGGAATGATCCTACAAGGAGGTCATAAAGATGAGCAAGCTATCGAGGATTAGGCAGTTAGTAGCCAGGCCTGAGGCGCAGGAAGGCGTGGCGGAAAATTTAGCGTCTAGCGATGCAGGGTTTTTGGTGGATTATGTCCCCAAGGTCAGTTTTGAGCCGGAGATGTACCAGCGGGATCCGGTGCGGGAAAGCTTAACCAAGCTGGGCAAAATAACCGGCAAGCGTCCGGCAGGTTTTGATTTCAGCATCAAGTTAAGAGGCTGGGGAATAGGTTTTATGCCCCGGGAAACTCCTCTGCTTCTTGCCTGCGGCCATCAAGTCAATACTTTAAAGAAAATCTCAATCGGCGCAGTTACAGCAGGGCCTTTTAAGCACGGCGAAACAATCACCGGTGCAACATCCAGCGCGCAAGGCAGGGTGGTAATTGATACCCCCAACGGCATAACTACGCTTTATTACGTTGCCATAAGCGGAGTGTTTCAAAGCGGAGAGGATATTGACGGCCAGACTTCAGACGCAAGCGCTCAAGCTTCTTCCGCGCCTGTAAACGCAGGATATGAAATCAAGCCCTTGAGCAGAAACGCGCCGTCCTTAACCATGGCCTCTTATGAAGACGGAGTGCGCAAACTCTTACGAGGCTGCCGGGGTTCGGTAAAGTTCAATATGAAGCTGGGTCAGCCTCTTAGCATGGACTTTAAGTTCATGGGGGTTGAGGCAGGGGTAATTGACGCGGCTGTGTTAACCGGCATTGATTACGGCACTACGGTTGAGCCGGTTATACTCGGGGCAGGCTTTTCTGTTGCCGGAGTTTCGCTGAATGTCGGCTCAATTGATATCGATCTTGCCAATAAGCTTTCGCCCAGGGACAAGATTGACGACCCCAGCGGCATTCTTTCTTACATGATCACCGACCGCCAGCCCGCAGGGAATATGGATCCTGAAATGCTTTCAGTTGCCGAGCATGATTTCCACGGCAATTGGCTGAATAACGCAAAGCTGCCTCTAGATTTTTCCTACGGCACAGCCGAGGGCAACAAGTTCCGCTTCTACTGCCCGGCAATCCAATACACAAAGGTTGAGGACACGGACAAAGAAGGCATCCAGATTGCCCAGGTTGCTTTTGATTTAACCGGATCGTTCAGTCCGGGTGATGATGAGTATTGTATTTTGTGTCTTTAACCTTTATCCAGGAGGAGGACTATGTTTACCGGAATTGATATTAACGCAACGCGAAAATTTATCTCAAAGCTTGACCCAGATCCGAATAATCCCACGGTATTTCATATTGGAGTATTGGATCCGGTACTGCGCGCCGAGGTCGATGATGAAAGCTCGACTTTTAAAGTAAGCTCTCCACGGCCGAATGACAAAGGAGACATCCAGTTTAAATGGAGCAGACGCCAGCTGGCTGCTATAAAGTTCGGACTGAAAGGTCTTGAGAACTTCCTTGATCCGCAGACAAATAAGCCGGTGGAGTTAGCATTTGACACCATTCAATATGCCGGGAAAATGCGCCAGGCTGTGCCTGACAGAATTATTGCTATGCTGCCGAGCGAGCTGCGTCAGGAGCTGGCTGAGGCGATTCTAAATGAGTCAAAGCTGTCCGAGGAAGAAGCAAAAAACTGATCCTGGCGGTCCGCATACTTGAGTTAACGGCGGGCTGCCACGGCTGTTTGGCAGGCAGGAAGACGTCTTGTGAGTTTGAGGTTATAGGGCAGGAGTTTTGGAAGTTTGAAGGAAAGCAGTACCAGGGCTGCCCCTTTAAGCAGATAACGGAGTTATCCGCCAATTTTATAAGGGCCTACAATTTCTATAAGAGCGGATTCCTGCCGAATCAGGGCAGCTGGCTGGAACAGCCGGCAAAGTTTATTGAGGCAGTTGAGGTAATAGAAAATGAGCTTGCGCAGATGCGCCAGGAACAGATGAGGAAATACAGGAATGCCTACAAATAGGGAACTCTCCATAATCATGCGCCTCAAGGATGAGGTGACAAAAAAGCTTCAGGGTGTTGAAGCCGGCATCCAGAAATTCGCCAACTCAACGCATAAGCTGGGCATGAATATGCGCCAGGTCGGAAGAGAGATTACGCAGGTAGGATCAACCTTGACCTTTATGGGCGCTGCCTTAACCGGTCCTTTGGCTTTGGCCTTTAAATCTTCGGAGAAATATTCTCAATCCGTATCAAACGAGCTCAAACGTCTGGACAATGCTTTTATTGCTTTGCGCGTGAGCATTGCCGAGGCCTTGGTTCCTGTAGTGCATAAGCTGGCCAATGTCTTTGGAAATCTTCTTGCCCTCTGGAACAGCATCCCGCCGGCAACCCAGCAGATGATTATTCAGGGTATTGCTATAACCGGAATATTTCTAACCTTAAGCGGAGTGGTAGTTAATCTCGGAGGCAGGCTAATTAGATTAGGCGGGATAATCCTGGATTTAGTGAGCAAGTTTGCCTTATTTGCCCTGGCCAACCCCTGGCTGGTAGGCATAGCTGCGGTTGTGACAGGACTGATTATTGTTTTTCTTAAATTCCGGGATGTGGCTGTGCCGGTTTTAAACGCAATTGAGATCGCTGCGCAAATGGTCTATATCGGCTTTGTCAAGCTTATCAAGTATCTCTTAGTTGGCTTTGACCAGCTGAGCTTAGGCCTGCAGAAGTTCTACGAGCTTTTAGGCAAGATCCCGGGCAAATTAGGCGAGCCTTACAGAGAAGCATCAGAGCATATCAAAAAATTCAGGGAGAATTTAGACGGATTAATCAAAGCCTCAGATATGGAGATGGACCGTGTCGGCAGTAAGATTTCAAATATTCTGGTAACCGGCGAGGGCAGCTTAGTCAAAGGTTATGACAAAGCCAGAGCTGCAATAGAAAATTTTATCAACTCGCTTAAGAATTTAGGCAAGGATATAAAAATTGACGAGGTGGCGCAGAAGTTTGACGCCATAAAGTCAATAGGCGAAGGAACGGCCAAGTCCTTGGGCAGCGTGTTTAAACATTTCTTTACTGATTTATTCAAAGGCCAGATTGATGATGTCAGGGATTATTTTGCGGAATTCGGCAATATGATGCTGGAGGTCTTAGCCGAGGTCCTGGCTAAGATGATCCTGGTTAAGACCATAGGCGCAGTATTTCCCGGGATGATTCCGTTCTTTCATAGAGGAGGCATGGTTTATCACGCAGGAGGGCCGGTTCATGCAGTATACGCGCATGCAGGCCTTGAGCCCGATGAGGTGCCGATTATTGCGCAGAGCGGAGAAGGGGTTTTATCCAGGCGGGGAATACGGGCTTTAGGCGGAGCAGCCAGCCTGCGCAGGCTGAATGAAGGAGAATCCTTAAAGCCCGGCATCACCATAAATGTAAACCAGGTAATCCAGGCCTGGGACGCGCAGGATGTCTGGCGTAACCGCAAGATGTTATCTAATGCCATTGCCGATGACATTTATAACAACGGCAAGATCCGTTCGGTAATCAGGAGCTATACATGAGCGACTTTACTTATCTGCCGGATTTTTTAATTGATGAGACAGTGGAATATAAGACGCTTGTATCCGAGTTTGAAAACGGCGCAGAGCAGAGACGGCGCAAGTGGCAGAATCCTTTAAGTAAATGGACGCTCAGGTTTAATAACCGCGCGCTTGCAGAAATGGAAGCGGTGCGGGATTTCTTTAAGAATAAGTTCGGCGCCTTTATGAGCTTTACTTGGACAAACCCGAATGATTCAGTGGAATACCCTGTTAGGTTTGTCGAGGACAGTTTTCAATTCAGCCGTAAGGCATACGGAGTGTATGACTTTGAGTTTGAATTTATCGAGGTGAAGTAATGCCGCGCGAAACAGACAGCACATTTAAGCAGGAGAAGGCAAGGCGCGAAAATGCGCCTATATTTTTATATACCCTTGAGAAATACGACGGCATTAATGATCTTCGCTTAGCGGGTTTTGACGAAGATATCGTATACAATGGCGTTACTTATTCGCGCTTTCCTATAACTCATGAGTTTGTCGGCGAGAATAACCAAGGTCAGATTGACCAGGTCAAAATTAGGCTGAGTAATGTCTCAAGGCTGATTCAGCTTTATTTAGAGCAGTTTGATTTTAGGGGCAAAAAGGTCACGATACGCATGGTCTGGCTGGATCAGCTGTCTGATCCGGATGCCTTTATGGATGACATTTTCTATATTGATAACTACAGCGCAGACCAGAACAATGTGGAGTTTACTCTGACAGGCAAGTTTGATGTCTTGGGAGTGGATCTTCCGGCAAGGAGATATTCCCGGAATTACTGCAGCTGGAAATTTAAGTCTCTTGAGTGCGGGTATGCAGGGGTTGAGACAACGTGCAATAAGACAAAACAAAGATGCAAACAATTGAACAATTATCAGAGGTTCGGGGCTTTCCCTTCGGTGCCGACACGGCGCATCTACGTGATGTAGAAAGACGCATTATCGGGAAATATCTCGGCATCCCTTATCAGCACAGGGCCCGGTCCTTAGCAGGTCTTGACTGCTGGGGATTTTTAAAGTTTGTCTATGCTGATCTAGGCGTACGGCTGTTTGATATTGAGGACTTAGAATACTCAAAGGTCTGGGGCATGGAAGGCAGAGATTATTTTAAGGAACATTACTTTCATGACTGGTTTCAGGTTAAAGAGCCGCAAGTTTTAGATGGGATATTGTTTGTGAATTCGAGAAGAATCGCCAATCACGCAGGCATTGTTTTAAGCAACAAAAGATTTATTCACTGCTGCAGGCAGGGAGTGATTATTTCTAGGATAAACGATCCTTCCTGGCTGCCAAGGATAGAGGGTTTTTACCGGCTAAAGGCGAAAGTATGATTATCATACGCAATATAACCAATCCTTTTAAACCAGAAGACGCAGAGCTTAAAAGGATAGATTATTCCCGGCATAAGACTCTGCAGGAAGTTTTAATTGAATCCGGATTTGATTACCAAGATAAGCGCGTTATTGTCAGCGGCAAGCGTATTGAGAACCTGTCTGCTTATCTTGATAACGAAGATGAGATTACCATTATCCCTGAAGTCAAAGCGCCGGTAGTGGCAATTATCTCTGCCATAGTGTCAGCAGTCTGGGCTGTGGCCGTAGCGCATCCGTTCTTATTTGCCTTCTTTGTGCTCTCCATGGGCTATGCCATTTACCAGAATATGAACCAGCCTAAGATGCCGGATTTTAACCTCGGAGGCGCAGCCGGACTTGATGAGGGCTCGCCTACCTACGGCTGGGACGGTGTGCAAACTATCCAGGAAGTAGGAGTGCCGGTAGCAATTGTTTACGGCGAGCATAGAATCGGCGGCAATATTATTAATCAATTCCTTTGGGAAGACGGAGATAACCATTATTTAAATGTCCTGCTTGCGCTTTGCGAAGGAGAGATTGAGTCAATAGAAGCAATAGAGATTAACAATAACCCCATTGATAACTTCGGCGGAGTGACGGTTTCAAAGCGCTTTGGCACAAACTATCAGAACCTTATCAGCAATTTTGAGGATCTGCATAATCTTTATCCGGTTAACGCCAATCTGGTTAAAAATAATCCTTATGTCTACACCACAGTGGATTCGGATGTGGAAGGCTTTGAGATCCACTTAAGGCTGAATAACGGCCTTTACCAGCAAAGCTCTGGCTCAGGTGATATCCAGAGCTGGAGTGTGACTTATAAGGTTGAATACAAACTGCATTCAGAAGGTGCCTATATTGATTTAGGCGAAACTACCATTTCGGAAAAATCCCGCTCAACCGTGCGCCGGGTGTTTCGCAAAGCTGGGTTAACTCCTGGACAATACGATATCAGGATCACCCGCACCTCAGATGACAGTTCGCTTTCGCCTTTAAAGCAGGGCGATTTAACCTTATTTCAGATAGATGAGCTGAAGACTGACGACTTAAGTTATCCAAATACTGCGCTTTTGGGCCTGCAGCTTTTAGCCACAGACCAGCTTAACGGCGGAACGCCGAATATTACCGCGGTTGTAAAGGGCAAAAAAGTGTTAGTCCCGGATATCCGTAACAGCGGAGTGCCGGTTAACTGGGAAAACTACTACTGGGACGGCAGTAATTATCGGCTCTTATCTGATGATACCTTACTTGAATGGGACGGCTCAACTTATGTTGAGGCATACTCGGCTAATCCGGTTTGGTGCCTAAGGGACTTTATTGTTAATCACCGTTACGGGCTGGGTGAGTTTATTTTAACGCAGCATCTGGACAACGCCTCACTCTTGGAGATGTCGCAGTATTGCGAGGAAAAGGTTGCCGACGGAAAAGGCGGTTTTGAGAAACGCTTTAGATTAGATGTAGTTATCGACTCCAATCATAAGGCCCTGGATATCCTCATTCAGTTAAGCGCTGTATTTAATGCTATGCCTGTATACAGCGCAGGAGGGATTACCTTTAAGATAGACAAACAGACTTTGCCTACTCAGCTTTTCGGCATGGGTAATATCATCAAGGACAGTTTTGTGCAAAGCTGGAAGACGATTAAGGAAGTGCCGAATGTGATTGAGGTGCAGTTTACAGATAAAGAGAAAAACTACCGCCAGGAGACCATTGCTTATATTGATGAGCAAGCCTTAGCTAACGGCGAGCCGATGCGCAAAAGCCAGGTGCGTCTATTTACTACCGGCGCAAGTTATGCAATACGGGCAGCGCGCTATGCCTTAAAAGTAGCAAAGTATATCAACCGTTCAATTGTTTTTAAGGCAGGCATTGACGCGGTTGCCTGCCAGGCAGGAGATATTATTTCTCTTTCGCATGATGTGCCGCAGTGGGGTTTCTCAGGCAGGGTAAAAGCAGGTTCTACTGCGACCTTAGTTAAGCTGGATCGTGCAATGACCATTGAGGACGGTAAGTCCTACAAGATACAAATCAGATTTTCCGACGACTCCATTGAGGAAAGCACGATTACCTCGCCAGCCGGAACCTATACCGAGCTTGAATGTTTGGCATTTAGTAAAGCACCGCAGGATTTTGATGTTTATGCCATAGGCGAGACAAATAAAGTCAAAAAGGATTTTCGGGTGGTAGCCATTCAACGAGAAGGCAAGAACGAGGTGCAGATTCAGGCTCTGGAGTATAACGAGGCAGCTTACGATGATTCTGATATTATCCTGCCTCAGAATAATTATTCGGCGCTTTCCGGCGAGATTCCGCTGGTGACAAATCTTACCTTAACCGAATCCCTGGTGAAGAAAACCGACGGCACCATTGAGAATGCCATTGATGTCTGGTTTGACCGGCCGGTATTTGTTGATCACTATGTCAAATCATTTGCCAAGGCAAAGATCTATTTGAGCGATGATAACGGTTTAAGCTGGGGAGCCAGGGGTGAAACTGCCGGCTCTTATTTTAGAATTATCGGCGATATCGTAGACAGACACACCTATAAGGTCAAGGTTACATCATTGACCGATATGGATGAGGAAAGCTCTTTAGCTGCAGCGCCCGAAGCCTCAATCACAGTCGTGGGCAAGTCTGCGCCTCCAAGCGATGTCTCGACCTTCCTGGTTAACCAGAACAGGGATCAGCTTTATTTCGGCTGGAGCGAGATTCCGGATGTGGATGTCTGGGGATATGAAATCAGACGCGGGGTAGACTGGGAAAGCGGGGAGGTAATAACATTCCAGCAGGGGACGCATTACCTGGCCACCGGCCTTAAAAAAGGCATTGACCAGAAGTTCTGGATTAAGGCCATTGATACCTCAGGCAACTATTCTGCAAACCCCATAGAGTCGGTCCTTACTGTAGGGGAAATCCCCTTTAGGAATGTTATCGCCGAGTTTCAGGAGCACCCCTTATGGCAGGGTATAAAGACGAATCTTGAAATCAGTGTTGAAACATTGATAATTTCCGACGGGTTTTTATCCGGCGAATACGAAATGCTGGTGCGGGACTTAGGCTATGTGGCAGCAGCTTTCATTGAGATAGAGGCAATTGTTTCCTTGTCAACCGGCAGAAGATTTGACAGCGATCCCAATGCCAGGTTTAACGACAGTTTGTCTTACCGCTTTACCGGCCAGGAAACCCAGCGTCAGGCAAGTTTTAAGATTCGCCTCTCAGAAGACAATATCAACTGGTCAGAGTGGCTGGATTATCAGCCCGGAGATTATTACTGCAGATACTTCCAACTAAAGATGATCTTAGCCAGAGAAAACTTAGGCGATTATGTGACCTGCTCAACCCTGCAGTACCTGGCTGACCTTCCGGACGTGGATGACTTCGGCAGGGATGAAGTCACAGATGCAAACGAGGGCAAAGAGGTATTTTTTACCAAGACGTTTCATGAGGAGCCGAATGTGCATATTGAGATAACTTCCGGAGCAGGCGTTTATATACAGTTTGTGCATAAGACCACAACCAGCTTTAAGGCCAAATTATTTAATGCTCAAGGCGCTGCGCAGACCGGCCATTTTGACTGGCACGGCCATGGAGTATAGCAAATGGGAAAGAATCTTATACCGGCAAAGGTAATTATTGAATTCGATAACGGCGCTTTTTCAAGCGGCGTTATTATTTATAAAGTCAATGACAACGGCGCCATAAGCCGGGTTAAAACTATTGGCATAAAGAATGCTGATTTCAGCAGACCGATGCTGAACGGCCTGCTGCAGAAATTTATTCAGCATGCGCAAAGCGCAGAAGGAATTCAAGAATGATCTGCTCAAGATGCAAGCAGGAGATTCCTAAAGACATGGCTTATGTGTTGATAAAGGGAAACATTATTCTGCGCGCTCCTAAAAAGCGGCCTTTGGTGTTTACCTGTATTGAGCAGGCATTTAATTACGCGCAGGCTCTTTTTATGCACGATGTCTGCTGGATTGAAACCTTAAGAGAGCACGGCGTTGAGCTTTACGATATGAATAAGGTAGCAGAGCAATACAAGAACAAGGAGGTTTCCGATGGCTTGGGACAAGACAAAGCCGGAAAATGACATGCTTTTGATTAACTTCCCGGCTGCCTGCAGGGCAAACTGGGAAGCCTTGGAGCTAGGCACAGATCCGAATCTTTTAATAACGAATGCTAAAGTAGCGCCCGGTGCCGGCATAGAAGACACTAAACTTGCGCAGATAGTTACGCCGAATAAGGTAAGCGGCGCAGCTTTAACCGGCCTGGCAAATATTCCTTCTGCAGCAGGGGTCCTGCCGGAGGTAAACTCGCCGAATAAACTCAAGGCTGATGTCAGCGATACAACCCCGGAGTATTTAGAATCTCTTGTTGATGCAGGGGTATTTCAAATATCAGCCGGCGACCAGCTGCAGTTAAAAGACGGCGGCGTTCAGACCCAGAAATTAGAAGGCGGAGCTGCTTCGCCCGGCAATAAAAAATACTACGGCACAAACGCTTCCGGCACAAAAGGTTTTTTTGATATCGGAGGAGGCACAGCAGTTTACGCGCCTTAAATTATGGCACATTTATTACCGCCAAAACAATGCTCGTCAAATTTACCCAGTTGGACTGATCCTACGCTTACGGACTTGACCACTGAGATCCGTAAAGTCCACATGGATGAGCTGCGCTCATTTTTAAATAATGAATTTACGCGCAGAGGCAAATCTCAGGGCAGTTACACAGACCCTGCGATTACCGCCCTGGTCACTGAAATCCGTAAAGTCCACATGGATGAGCTAAGGTCGGAATTGTCAGCCTGTAAATCCGGCAGGGGCGAGTCAGGCTACTGCCCGCAGGATAATTCCGGCTGCATGGATTTTACAGACCCGGTAATTACTGCTCTCGTAACAGAAATTAGAGGAGTGCATTTCCGCCAGGCAAGAAGCAAGGTTGAGGTTTTAATGACCAGCTGCATCTGCGAGACCGAACAGTGCCAGTACTGCGCAGACTGCGGCTATTACTACCAGACCTGCTCGCATGCAGGCGTAGCCTGCGATAACCATAAATACAACGAATGCATGCATTCTATAAATAATTATTGGATCTGCGCCAGTATCAATCTGCCCTCGGGGGCAGCGCATCCTTACAAGGCAGCTTCAGGGGATCCGCTTTCAACAACGCCCTGGGACGGCTACGTGCCCTGGGATTGGTGCGTATATGCTCCGCCCGGGTCTAACTGGGGATCCTGCGAATATCAGGGCGGGCATGACCATACTGCCTGGAACTGCAAATGCAACCCATACACATGGTAAACGACAAATTTTTAACGAAGAAGATTTCAGAACAGGAAAAAGAAAGCAGCGTCAGCGAGCTGCTCCACTGGGTTAAAGACAATCTTAAAGATGAAGATGCAGCTGAGTTTACCCGGAATAAGTTTAGTACTCTCAGAGCGTTTACAGCAGCGGTGCAGGAAACCTATCAGGCATTAGGGGTAAGGGGAGAAAAAGGCCTTGAGTCTGATTTTATGCTCGTTATTGCCGGAGGCCGTAAAGCTAAGATTTACGTTTCCTGCTGCATTCCGCTTACCCGGGCGCACAAAGATATATTCCTGCAGAAGCTGGGCGCCGAGCTGGAAGAGATAGACCAGAATTTAAGCAAATTGACTTGGAGGTAAGATGGCGGTATTTGAATTGGCCAGGACAAATATAACAGGCAGTCTTCCGGAGCAGTGCCGGGATGTAATTAAGAAATACAAATCAGACGGCATGTTTGATATCTGCTCGATTACCAGCGGCAGGCAGGACTATACCACAGTCTATTTTTTGATGACCCAGGACTGCAATTTAAACTGCGCATACTGCTATCAGCCGAAGGAATTCCGCAGCAAAGAAGCAGTGATTACTAAACAAATTATTGACGATACCATGACTTGGGCTCTAAAGACATTTGATGAGGCTAAGATTAAATTCAGTATCTTTGGCGGCGAGCCGTTTCTAAATACCACGATGATTAAATATCTCTGTGGTACTTACTGCATGTACCGCTATGTGGTTACTACTAACGGCCTTGTGCTGCTAAAGGACGCTGCCTTGCGCGAATGGGTCTTAAAACATAAATATCATCTGAATTTAAGCGTGAGCATTACCGCGCTTCGCCAGGTCCTTGGCCAAAGATATTTAGATGAGGCAGGGCCGGTGCTGGATCTGATAAAAGCTAACGGCGGAGATGCGCATTATGTGATTGACGATCCTGACCGCCCGGGCATTTATGAAGAGATTGTCCGACTCTATGAATACGGCATTCCTGTGGTAAGGGTTTCCTCAGCCAGGCATTGGGATCTGATCAAAGAGAAGAATGAGGCATACAAGTCATTATTCAAAAGAATAGCAGACTACATTTATTTTACCGGAGAGCCTAAGTTTGGAAGGAGCCAGTGGGATATTGCCTTAAAGAATAACCTTTATAGAAAACTCAAAGGCGTGCCTTTAAAGCAGGTACCGCCCACGTTCTGCGGTTGCGGTTATTTGTATCTGGCGGTTAATCATAAAGGCGAGATTTATCCCTGCGACTTCTTTGCCAATTTCCCGGAGTTTAAGATCGGCGATATCTACTCAGGATTTAACGAGACAGCTTATTTCTTCAAGAAGATGGGCGACTGGATAGATGAGCTTTATGAGGACTGCCGGAACTGCACGGTATGCGAAGGCTGCGATATCCGGCTCTGCCCGCGGGCAATGTGCCTGGCAGAAAATTATATCGTAAACGGCAGCCCTTTAAAGCCGGCAGCAAACCACTGCTGGGCGAATAAGGCTGAGTACGCCAACTTTGAATACATTGCTAAGAAGGCAATTGCTCTGGGCATCGATGAGCTTTATTACAGGGGAAAATGAAGATACCGTTTTATAAAACAGTTTACCTTTATCTTACACATGCCTGCAATTCAGGGTGCAGCTTCTGCTACCGCCGGGGATTATTTACCCGAAACAAACCCGAAAGCCTTGGCCCCCGGTTTATGAGCGAGGAGACAGCTTTCAGGATCCTGGAGTTTGTATTCTCAGAGCTTAAGCTGGATCCTAAATTTGCCGTCTACTTCTGGGGAGGGGAGCCGTTATTAAACTTTACGGTGATAAAAGCTGTGGTTGAAAAACTTCCGCAGTTTTTATACCACACCAACACTAACGGCGCGCCCATAAATCAGGGTATGTATGACTGGCTGAGCAGGCACAAGAATTTAAGCTTTACCTGGTCCCTGGGCAATGCCTATGAAAAATACGGAAGCTTAAAAGCAAAAGTTTATGCAGAGCCCTGGGGCTTAAAGCTGGTAAAAGAAAACCCGCAGCATAATGTCAACTTCATGGTCACGCAGTACGGCAGGCTGGCTGAGGATTTTGATTTTTTAATTAATAACGTGACCCGCAATGTCACCATAGACCTGGCTACAAGGTTTGAGCATAAAGAGGAGGATCTGGAAGAGTTTGCTGAGCAGTATCTTAAGCTGCTTTTGAAATACAGAGATGATAAAGAGCTGTATCGGGAAATTAATCCGGCAATACACTCCAACCTTTATTTTAAGGAGTTCGGGTTTAAGGCGCAGGTAGAGGATTTTCATTACTGCCGGTCTGGCTTAGAAAGGATTTTTATTGATACCCAGGGCGGTATCTGGCAGTGCGACAACATGTATATCTGCCAGCATAATAAATTAGGGGATATCGAGAAAGGCATTGATTATTCAAAGCTTGACCTTGCCTGGGAGATCGACGCCAACAGGGAAAAGTATCTTGGGCAGTACTGCCGGGATTGCGAGCTTTACCGCTTGTGCCCGCGTAATAAATGCTTAGGTCTAAACCTGGAATGGATGGGGGATATGTTTAAGCCGGAGCCGTCATTCTGTAAGATGTGCAAAGTCTTATTCAAAATAACCAAACGCTACATTGAGCTTGAAAAGGAGGCGAGATTATGCAGCTGAAGGAAAACGAAATCAAAAGCATCGATTTATTCATTACCGAGCAGTGCAACATGAAATGTGACTACTGCTTTCATAATCAAACTGATGCGGTGTTGTCAGTTGAGCAGGGCAGGAAGATCCTGGAGCGAATGAAGGCATTAAGCCCGGGTAATCTGCAGATTACCTTTTTTGGCGGCGAGCCACTGTTGTATCCGCAGACCGTATTGCAGCTGGCTGAATACGCCAGAACGCTTTGGCAGCCCGACAAAGAAGGAAGGCATACATCGACATTTTCTATTTCAACGAACGGCATGTTCTTTGATGAGGACGTCTTTAAGAAATTTGCCGAGCTTGGCATGGCCATTCAGGTCAGCTGCGACGGAGATAAAATTACCCAGGAAGAATACCGGCACGGAGACCACGCGCTTATCATTGAAAATATGAAGAAGATTTTAAAGCTAAAGCCGGATATGAGCGTGCGCATGACTTTCACACCTAAGACAGTAGGCAGGCTGGCTATTAATATCCAGTATCTTCATGAGCTTGGCGTTGCCAAGATTACACACCATGCGGTGATGGAAGAGGACTGGACAGAAGAAGCAGTCCAGCAGTACCAGTATCAATTAGCTCAGGTTTATCATTACCGCAGGTACTGCAAAAGGCAGGATATCCCTCTTGAGATCGCTTTCATTGATAAGCCCCTCAAAGTCCTTAACGATGAAATCCCTGCAGAGAAGGAATACTGCCAGGCAGGCAAAAGCTACATTGCCGTATTAGACAACGGAGATGTTTACCCCTGCCACCGTGCAGCAAGCGCCAGGCTCTTTAAGCTGGGAAGTATCTTTGACGAGATTCCTTTTATCAGGGGAATCTTTTTAAATATAGACAAGGAATACACCGGCTGCTGGAAAAACTGCAGGCACTCCAGAACCTGCCACAGCTGCATTATTACGCACTTTAAGGTCAACCAGGAATTAAACGCGCCTTTAGCAAAATACTGCAAGCTCTGCGCTGTGGAAAACAATCAGGCATTAGGATATCTGCCGGTTGAGTTAGCTGACCGCAGGGAGCGGATGCTTTATAAAATAGGCAATGTCCTGGTGGATGTTGCCAGGCAGAATGAGGAAATCTTAAGACTGCTCAAGATAAAAGGAGGGGTTTAACCATGGGCAAAGTTATAAATCACGAGGAGATAACGGTTGAGGATATAGTAAAGAGCTTAAATCCGGCAGTATACAATCCGGGCAGCGGCGAGTCAGCTTCTTTTGCGCTTATCCATGCCGAAGGCGGGCCGATGAGATATTTTGTCAACGGCCAAAACCCTACGCCGTCATCCGGAGCGCTTTTAGAAGATGGAGACATTGTGGAGCTGCCGTCAATTTATCATATTAAGGATTTTAGGGTGGTTAAGTCAGGAGACGACCCGGGCAAACTCACCGTAACTTACGAGGCTTGAAAGGAGGCGTTAAATATGCAGCTGCATCTTAAACACAGAAAGGCAAGCAGAATACTTAAAAGGGTCTATGAGATAAATTCCGACGGAGGCCTTCCTAAGACCGGCCAGAGCATGATTTATCAGCCCGGAGACGACGGCTCATACCAGATGGGCTATCCTCTCGGCGGAGAAGCAAGGTTTATTGACAACGCAGATGGTACGGTAGTCGATTTGGCCACGGGTCTTATGTGGATAAAAAATCCGCAGGAGGCAGGATTAGGTTCTCCTATGTACTGGTATGACGCAATCAATGCCTGCGAGAATCTTGACTTTGCCGGACACAACGACTGGAGGCTTCCGAATATAAACGAGCTGATGTCTATTGTGGATCACTCCAGATATGACCCGGCATTTGACCCGCTCTTTTTTACGCCGTTTTCGGATACCTGGACTCCTTGCTGGTCCTCAACTTCAAGCGCGTCTTGGATAGACGGCGCGTGGGCAATGTATCCCTATGACGGCTATAAGACTACCTGGGGAAAACCCTGGGATATGTGTTATGTCAGACCTGTAAGAGGCGGGCAGGCTTAAGAAACGGAGGATATAAAAATGGCAGGCGAAAAAATTACTGTTGAATTCAAAGACGGAAAGAAAATAACCAAATACCCCGGAGGGAAGGTTTCCGAGCAGACCCAGGAGGACCTGGAAAGATACAAAGATTTTCTTACAAGGGAGAGGCAGCGGATTGACCGGCATATCTCTTTAATTGACGATGACCTCAGTCAAATAACGGCAAGCAAGAAGGCAAAGTGAGCGATGGAAAATAATAAAGGCTGGACAAAATTCATAACGCCGGTACTAGTTACGATTGCCATCTTTATGCTGGGCAATATCACTATGCAGCTCAGCCGGCTTGAAGATAGAGTATTCCAGCATCTGGCCAACGACCAGATTCATGCTCCGAGATCTCAATTCGTCTCTAAGGCAGAATTTGACTTGCACTGCAAATTCTCTGAAAAAGAAAACGGTCAAATCTTGAAGGCAATCGATGACTTGAGAAACGATTTAAAGGTAAAAAGCCGAGATGAAAGAAATCAGTAAAGTAAGGCTTGAATTTGACCTGCATGAGTATCGGCAGCTTGCTTTAGTTATTCGGGATCACAAGAGTCTGCTTTATAAGTTAAAAATGAATGAGCTGATTAAGCAGGGCCTTATAAAAGATCTGAATATTATTGTTGGCATACTGGAAAGAGCCGAGCTTAAATAGCTAAAAGGGGAGGTGAAAACATGAAGGTGCTTATAGCTTTTACTCTGGGGAATATCGTCGGCGGATTGGGAATGTTTTTCTATCTTTGGCTGAAAGGCAAGGTGCAGGATGGCGGAAAGCGAAAAATTTAGCCTACTTAAATTCGCTGAGAGCTTTTTTCAGTTTTTGCCGTGGGTTAAGACTTTACGCTACGCAGCCGGTATTGCGCTGATAAGTTTTGTGGGCCTTACGATTTATCGGGCATTCTTTATGCCTACGCAGACTACCAAGCAGGTCACTCATATTATTGCTCAGCCTGGCGCCCAGGTGACGGTAGATCAGAAAAAAGAGGAAAAGAAATCTAAGATTGAAGTCAGACCGTTCGCAGAGGGATATGGTTTTGCTGAATCTGACGACCGCAAGGGTGTAGGCGCTAAGGCCGGTATAAGGGTAGATTTCTAAAGAAATACCCTGTTAGCTATTTCTGCGATCCCCTTGACTCTTTAAAACACTAAAATAAAAACCCTCCGGTTAATTTAACCGGCGGGTTTTTTATTTTTAAATGGCATTACACTAAAAAAAATGGTATAATGGCAAAAAATAACTGTAAATATGGGAATATGGTTTCTTAACATCTTTTGAAGCCCCGAGGAGTTATTCTATGGCTAAAAAAATGAAGAAAACTACCATTGAGATTACCGAAGGCCAATATTTCTATTTAAAAGAAAAATCTCTTCAATTGCAGAAACAAAAGAAGCGTTACTCAATTGTTTCCATTATCAGGGATTTAATTGAGAATGATCGCAGAAAGCCTGTATTGTAGCTGGAATCAAAAAATATAAAATAAACAGTCATAAGGAGTAGGTTTATTATGGAGCTTGAGATTATTTTATTATGGGTTGCGGTGTTGATATTCGTGAGCGCTGTCTCAAGCAAGCTTTCGGACAGGTTCGCTATACCTGCTTTGTTGCTATTCTTGGTAATCGGGATTCTCGCCGGATCGGAAGGGATCGGCAGGATTTATTTTGATAATGCGCGGTTAGCTAAATCCATCGGAGTCATCGCCCTTATTTTTATCATTTTTTCCGGCGGCCTTGATACTAACTGGAAAGATACTAAGCCGATAGTTTGGCCGGGAATTATTCTTTCCACCCTAGGAGTTTTGCTGACCGCAGTCATAACAGGTTTTTTTGCCGTATATATCTTTAAATTTTCTCTGCTTCAAGGAATGCTTCTCGGCTCCATTGTTTCCTCCACTGATGCCGCAGCAGTATTTAGTATCTTAAGGTCAAAACGAATAAGCTTAAAACAGCCCCTGAAGCCATTACTTGAATTTGAATCCGGCAGCAATGATCCGATGGCGGTATTTTTGACTGTTGGTTTTCTTACTATCCTGATTGCCAAGAATATGGGTATCGCTGCTTTGATTCCTAGGTTTTTTCTGGACATGGGCATGGGCGCGGTTATAGGATATTTGATGGCCAAAGTCATCGTATTTTCCATTAACCGCCTGAAATTGTACTACGAAGGGCTGTATCCGGCCGTGGTTATTTCTTTGGTCCTTTTGACTTATGTAATCGCTGTTTTCCTGAAAGGTAATGGGATACTGGCGGTGTATGTTGCGGGCCTGATGCTTGGCCAGGCAGACTTTCCGAATAAGAGGATGATTATAAGATTTCATGACGGCCTGGCATGGCTGATGCAAATCGCGATGTTTATAACATTGGGCCTGCTCGTTTTTCCTTCTCATATCATTCCGTTGATAGGACAGGGATTGTTATTGACGTTTCTTCTTATGGCGATTGCCCGGCCTGTCAGTGTATTACTTTGTCTGTTACCGTTTAAAATGAATATGCGCAAAAAAGCCATGGTCGCATGGGTTGGCCTAAGGGGTTCGGTTCCGATTATCTTGGCGACATTTCCTTTTATGGCGGGCATCGCGCAGGCGGACATTATTTTTAATATTGTCTTCTTTATTGTTATCGCCTCGGTTCTTATCCAGGGGACATCTATTCCGATTGTCGCTAAAATATTGAAACTGGACCTTCCCTGGCCTAATAAAACGCGTTATCCTATTGAATTTGAAAAAACAGAAGGCATTGATGCTGAATTGACGGATATAATTGTCCCGTATAATTCAGGGGCAGTAGGTAAGATGATCCGTGATTTGAATGTTCCCGAAAAGTGTCTCATTATGCTTATTTCCAGAAACGATAAATTCATTATTCCTGCCGGACCTACGATTATAGAAGGCGGTGATGTTTTGCTTGTGCTTGCAAACACAGGAGATCTTTTGGCCTTTCAACAGGAGTTGGCATAGTTTAAGAGCAGTAAAAAAGCGTAAGATGTTCTTAAAAGGTTGAAAAAAATGATAAAAATAAAAAGAATTTACAACATGCCAGCAGGAGACGATGGTTTTAGAATCCTCGTGGATAGACTGTGGCCTAGGGGCGTGAGTAAAGAAAAGGCAAAAATTAACCTTTGGCTGAAAGACATTGCCCCAAGCGACAGCTTAAGAAAATGGTTTGCCCATGATACAGCAAAATGGGCTGTATTTAAACAGAAGTATTTTCTTGAACTCAAGAATAAAAAAGCCCTTATTGGTGAAATTAAGAAGAGAGCGAAAGGCGACGTGACGCTATTATACGCCGCTAAGGACGAACAACATAATAATGCACAGGCATTAAAAGAATATGTTGAAACGCAATAGTAAAGGAGCATGCTATGCCGGAAATGTTTAAGGCGGCAGAGATTTTAAAGACAGCTATACGCATTGAAGAAAACGGTATAATTTTTTACCGCGGGATGATCAAAAGATTCAGAATTCAAGAACTGCAGGATATCTTTAGCTTTCTGGCGGACGAAGACGAACGGCACCGTAAAACCTTCGAAGAAATGCTTTCTAAATCCGAACAATACGAAATGGTAGACAGTTATCCCGGGGAATACGAGGCGTATTTACACGCCTTTGCCGATGAGCATGTTTTTAGCAAGGAGAAAACAGGCGAACTTATGTCAAAGAAGGTAAAAAACACAAAAGAAGCCATTCAGTTTGGCATAGAAGTCGAACTTGACTCCATCAATTACTATCAAGAAATCAAGCGCTTCATTCCAGATTATCAAAAAGATACGCTAGAGAAAATAATTGAAGAAGAGAGAGGCCATTTTTTAAAGCTGACGGATATCAAGAAAACACAAAAGTGAGCAAGGAGACAAAATGAAGCCAACGGAACAGTTAAAAACAGAGCATAGAGGCGTAAAACTAATGTTAGTGATTTTGGATAAAGTTTGTGTTGAACCCGATGAAATAAATCGGGAGCATTTTACCAGGATATTAGAATTTTTGAAAGTCTTCGTAGATAAATGCCATCATGGCAAAGAGGAAGATTTGCTTTTGCCTGCAATGGTAGAAGCAGGAGTTCCGAAAGAAGAAGGTGCCATTAAATTCACACTTCTTGAACACGTGGAAGGCCGAGGGTATATTAAAGGCATGAGCGAAGCGTTCGATAAGCTGAAAAGATGCGATCGTCAAGCCTCAGCCAGGATTGCAGAGAATGCAAAAAAATATATTGCGCTCCTCGTAAAGCATATCGAAAAAGAAGATAATATACTCTTTCCCCTAGCGGATAAAGTATTATTACAAGCAAAGCAGGCCGAGCTTGAAGAAGAATTTGAGAAATTAGAAGTTGAGCGAATCGGTCTCGGTAAGCACGAAGAATTTCACGTATTGCTGCATCAGCTTAAAGAAATCTATTTAGATTGAAAAAGGAGGACTATTCATATGGATAAATATCAATGCCGAGCCTGCCCATATATTTATGACCCAGCTGTTGGCGACCCCACACAAGGGATTAAGCCGGGGACAAAATTCGAGGATTTGCCGGATGATTGGATTTGTCCTGAATGCGGCGTACCTAAGAGCATGTTTGATAAAATTTAAAAGGAGATGACAGCGTGAAGAACATAAAGATAAATATATTTTTCTTATTTCTGCTTACCGCAGCAACGGTCATGTTTATAGGACAAGGTAAACTATTTGCTCACTGCGACACTTTGGATGGCCCTGTGATTCAGGATGCGCGCACAGCTTTAGAGAAAGGCGATGTTACGCCGGTGCTAAAATGGGTCAAAAAAGACGCTGAGCAAGAGATACGCGTTGTTTTCGATAAGACGTTAGCCGAGCGCAAGTCTAATAAAGATGCCGCTGATATAAAATTCTTCGAGACGCTGGTGCGTATTCATCGCGCAGGGGAAGGCGCGTCTTTTACCGGACTTAAGCCAAGCGGTACTGTTGAAGCTATTATCGCCGGAGCGGATAAAGCATTGGAAACCGGCTCAATTGATGCTTTGACCCAAGAAATGGCAACACATCTTACGAGCGGCGTTAAGGAACGCTTCGAGCGTGCGTTTGAATTGAGGAAACATAAAGATGAAAGCGTCGAGGCAGGGCGTGAATATGTGGAAGCCTATGTCGAATACGTGCATTACGTAGAAGGATTGCACGATATGATAGGGGGCAAGGAAGGCCATAATCATGAAGAATAACTTCCGTTTCTTCCTAGCGAACAAAAATATTTAGTCTTTCTGCAAGCATTAGTATAGTCTTGGAAATAACGCCCTATTTATTCAAAAACAATTAAAATTTTTAAAGAGGAGCAGAAGTTGAGAATTTTATTAGTAGAAGACGAAATTAAGATGGCCAGTTTTATCCAGCGTGGCCTGAAAGAAGAGGATTATGTGGTTGACGTAGCCAACGACGGAGAGAAGGCTTTATTTCAGGCTGAAATTAACCCATACGATCTCATAATCCTTGACGTCATTTTGCCGGTTAAAGACGGTATTACTGTATGCAGAGAACTCAGAAGCAAAAAAATAAATGTGCCTATTTTGATGCTTACCTCAAAAGACAAGGTAAGGGATAAGGTTTTAGGATTGAATTCCGGCGCCGATGATTATCTGGCTAAGCCGTTTGCTTTTGAAGAGCTGTTAGCCAGAATTAGCGCGTTATTACGAAGAAATAAGCAGGATAAAACCGGCATTCTTAAGATTGCCGACCTGGAAATGGATCAGCTCAGGCATAAAGTTACCAGGGCAGGAAAAGAAATCCAGTTAACCAGCAAAGAGTTTGTTCTTTTGGAATACCTTATGCTTAATGCCACTCACGTAGTCACCAGGACTATGATTTCTGAGCACGTATGGCATGAGGATTTTGACAGTTTCACGAATGTAATTGATGTGTATATGAATTTTTTGCGCAATAAGATTGATAAAGGGCAGAAAAAACAGCTTATCCATACCATTCATGGAAAAGGGTATGTCTTAAAGGAATAGGAATGCGCGCTAAAACCATTAAATTAAAAATCAGCATATTATACGCATCCATATTGGGGGTTTTATTATCTTTATATATTACTTTCTTATTTATTATTCCTTCGGCTGCGCTAAAAGGCAATAAACTGCTTTATATATTAATCCCTATCCCAATAACTTTATTATTCGGGTATTTTATCGGCCGGGTGATTGTTGTAAGGATTTTAAGGCCAATTAAAGAAATTACCGATACGGCCAACAACATTACCCATGAAGATTTAAGCTTGAGGGTTAAAGCAGAGAATGTTGATGAAGAGTTGCGCTTATTAATAGAGGCCTTTAACGGAATGGTTTCGCGCCTGGGAGAATCATTTGAGTATATAACAGATTCGAGTTCATATATCGCCCATGAACTAAAGACCCCCATCGCCATCATTAGAGGAGAGTCGGAGTTTGCCTTAAAAAAGGAGAGAGATAAAGAAGAATATAAAAGAGTCATCAGCGTAAGCCTGGAAGAGACCAAGAGAATGCTTAAAATTATTGAAGATTTACTGCTGTTGACCAAAATGAATTACCAGCCTGATGTTTTGAAATTCGAGCGGATTGATTTAACCCAATTTATTCGAATAATATACGAACAGGCAAAGATTTTGTCCTCCCAAAAGAAGATAACGGTAAATGCTGATATTCCGGAAGAAGCAGGCATGGTGAGTGCGGATGAGCTACACTTGAGGCGTTTATTTTTAAATCTAATAGATAATGCGATAAAATTTACCCCCGATAACGGCAGCATCGGTATAACTTTAAAATACGAAAACCAAAAAGCCATTGTTTCTATCGTGGATACAGGAATTGGCATTGAAGAAGAGAATATGCCAAAACTTTTTGAAAAGTTTTTCCGTATCGAAGGAAAGACTAAAGACAATTCTCCCAGCAGCGGATTAGGTTTGAGCATCGCCCAATCAATAGCCGAACTGCATGGAGGTGAGATTTCAGTAACCAGCCGTGCGGGGCAAGGCTCTAATTTTTCCGTTTCCATCCCTCTTCTTAATTAACAAATCTTAAATTCTTCCCCCATTTCTCGAACAGCTAATTATTAAAAATTTTAATTTCTTTTTAACGTTTTTTTAATCCGTCATAAGTTATACTTATGGCGGGATAAAAAGAAAAAAAGAAAATTTGGGTGGCTGTGGAGGTTTATTAAGAAATGTAGTTTAACTCTGCAGCCGCCCGCTCATTTAAAGGAGCGAAAATGACAAAAATTCTTATTGTTGAGGATGAAGAGAAAGTAAGGCGGATGTATAACACAATGCTTAAAAATGAAGGCTTTGAGGTTATTGAGGCTCCTGATGCCATGCAGGCATCTTGTATATTAAATAAAGAACCCGTAGATATAATGCTCCTGGATATAAAAATGCCGCAGGTTTACGGCAGTATTTTTTACGATATGATGCAGAGATCTTATAAGAAAGTTAAAGTAATCGTTGCAAGCGTATATCCTATTGACGAGCAGAAGAAAATGATTGAGGGCGCTGCGGATTACTATGATAAATCGCAAGGGCTGGATTTGCTGCTGGAAAAAGTCAAGAAGGCCGAACGTGCCATAAAACAGCAAAAAAGCATACTGGTGATTGATGATGAGCCTCGTATCAGGAAGATATACCGCCACTATTTAGAGGAATACGGCTACCGCATCATTGAAGCCCATGACGGCAATGCCGGTTTAGATATATTAAGGAAAAGCAATGAGATTGCCTTGGTGATTCTTGATCTTGCCATGCCCAGGCAAAGCGGGTTTGAAGTCTATGAGCAGATGAAAAAAGAATTTCCGGGCATAAAAATATTAGTCGCCAGCGTTTTTAATCAAAATGACCAACAATTTTTCCTTCCTAATGCCGATGAATATTACGATAAATCAGAAGACGCAGCAGGGCTGGTCAAGAAAATCGAAAAACTAATATATACAGATTCTCCTGCGTAAGTAATAAAAGGGCCTTAGGTTAAACAAGAGGGCAAGGAGGTTCATTATGTGTCCATATTTTATTAATTCAAAACTCCAGAGTTTATGCGCTTGTTATCCAGGAAGGTTATTTTGCCCGAGCCTTCAAAGAAGGCACGATTTTTGTTTCAGCAGGTTCAGGGATTGTCCGTATTTTAAAATAGAGGCATTTACTGACACAAGCTTAAACCAGGAAGGAGGTGCATATGGCAGAGAAACAGATGTCTCTTCAGCAGCTGAAAGAAGCGCTTGAACAGGCCAG
>Ga0265297_10002667_pt1 | contig 35279 bp, 32 predicted proteins | sample Munlanlwell13791_FD_192502 | JGI IMG/M metagenome (GOLD analysis project Ga0265297, IMG submission 192502) | Leachate microbial communities from a municipal landfill in Southern Ontario, Canada - Leachate well 137-91 | ecosystem: Engineered > Solid waste > Landfill > Unclassified | place... | reverse complement strand
CAATAATAAACGTGATGGCGTAAAAATCATGGTGGGCGGTGCTCCTATTACACATGATTTTTGTGCGGCGATTGGCGCTGATTGCTATGCGCCGGACGCCGTCTCGGCGGCCGAGGCGGCACTGGCCTTCTGCTCTTCGGGCATAGTGCGCAGTTAACTGAGAGGTAAGTTGGTTGAAAGTTGAAAATATGATCGTGCACAAGGGACAAATGACCTCCAAGGAGCGTATACATGCTGCAGCCAGGGGCCTGCCGGTCGATCGTGTGCCCGTAATGTACTGGTTGAATCCACACGAGGTCTGTCGAATGATGGTAGAGATGCAGCCTGGCCGCAATCTTTATTGGAACTGGCTTGCCCACTTCTTGTGGGGCAAGTTTTCCAGGGGCGGGAGATTCAATGCGCCGAATCTGTGGAGGGCATTGCCCTTTTTACTGTCCGATTATGGAAACGGTGAATACGCGCTGGAGCTGGGCGCTGACATAGCTATAATAAGTCATCTGGCCACTAACTCCAATGTGGGTCATATGTACTGGCGAGACCATCAGTTAAAAGTGCTGGACATGTTTGGCATCTACAGGAGCCTGGGTACCGGCATTTATTGGGATGTAGAGATCCCCGCGATAAAAACCGTTGAGGAGTTAAAAGAATACCGGTTTCCGGATTTTACAGACGACAAACACTATGCGGGTATTAAAAAAATGAGGAAGGCTTATCCGGGAGCATGCATTGCGGTGGAGGCTTTGAGCGTGCAGGACATGCCGAGCACTCAAATGCTGGGTATGGCTCCTTTCATGATGGCTTTATATGACAATCCGGTTGAACTCAAACATTTTATGCTACGTTTGCGTGATTGGTCGATTGATATGATACGGCGCGGCGTGAAGGCCGGAGTTGATACGGTGATGATCTGTGACGATTACGGCTATACGGGGCGCACGCTGATATCCATGGACATGTGGAAAGAGTTCACATACCCGCACCTCAAGCGCATTATTGAGGCGATTCACGATGCCGGTGCGCTGGCTATGCTGCATTCATGCGGATTCCAGACCCCGTTCCTTGATTATTATGTGGAGGCGGAGCTTGATATCCTGCAGGCTTTTCAGCCCAAGGCGGGGAACGATTTTCAATCGGCTTATGAAAAATACGGAGACAGGTTAGCCTTTGCTACCGGTATAGATATACAGATGGGGGAGCAGATGACCCCGCAGGAAATGCGGGAAAGTATCCTGCGTGGTTACCAAATTGGCAAACTTCACAAAAGGCATATACTCGCGACGACCCATATGTTGCAATATACTATGCCGGCTGAGAATTTAAGGGCGATGTTTGAAACGGTCAGGGAAATTCAGGCTGGTCTGCACGATTAGCTCTAATCTATTAAATCCCGTCGCTGCCGGATGATACCGTCACCCTGCGGAACTGGCATTTGGCCACGCCGCAGTGACGGCAGCGGTTGAAGCCTGCGGCTGATCCTTCGATTCCGATACCCGCGCAGACGGTGACCGATTTGCGGGGTATCATCATACAGGAGTCGTTCAGCCTCACTCCGATGCTCTCCGCTGGTAGAATGTCGAAGATCAGGCGCTGGTCGGTCAGCGGCCAATCGAGATAGCCGGGATTGAGCCAGGGCCCGGCCTCCTCGCCCTGCTCTCCGAGCTGCTGGCAGACCATCTGCTGTACCTGTAGTCCCACAAGCCCCAATGCTATCGTGCCCGCTATATCGAGGCTGAGTGCCCCTATCTGCCGCTCCTCATGCGTTAAAGCAGATACGCGTTCCTCGAGCTCAGGTCCCAGTGTGTACAGCGCTATTCCCACAGCTCTGCATCCTTCCCATAGCTCGCTGATCTTGCGTCCGATGCTGAATTGAATTCCGTTTTGCAGGGTGACGCTCTCCGCATCCAGCCTGGCCACCGGGAACTCTCGGTAGATCGCCCGCGGCCTGACCAGGCCCTTCGCCTCAGCGGCTGAGGAGGAGGCCATCTCAACGATGGCCGGACTGGGCTTCCTTGCCGCGCCGTATCCGTGGACCGACAGGATGACCTGAGGGTCTATGGCGACCTCAAAGCTCTCCAGTATCCCTTCCGTCAGCATAGGCAATGTCCTGGGTAGTCGCTGAAAGCTGTCTTATAATCATATAGCTGCATCTGTTTATGTTATAATATCAGCCCCAATCGATATCTACAATGCATATCAATAAAGTGGTGCTACATTCTGAGAGATATCCGGGCAGGGATTGTTATCCCTTCAACCTGGATATCTTCAACAAGACCGCCTCGGTCGACTTCCGTGGCCCGGTTACCTTTTTTGCAGGCGAGAACGGGACCGGCAAGTCCACGCTGCTGAAAGCCATCTGCCAGAGATGCGGCATACACATCTGGGAGGATACCGACGGCGCGCGCTATAAGTACAATCCCTATGAAGGTCGCTTCCACGAGTACATCGACGTGGAGTGGGAGTCCGGCCCTGTTCCGGGATCGTATTTCAGCTCGCAGATCTTTCATGATTTCGCTCGTTATCTCGATGAATGGGCGCACGCCGACCCGGGTATGCTCGAGTACTTCGGCGGGGACTCTCTGCTCACACAGTCCCACGGCCAGTCGCTCATCTCGTTCTTCAGCTCCCGCTATAAGATAAAGGGCATTTATTTCATGGACGAGCCTGAGACTGCGCTTTCACCCAGGAGCCAGCTCAAGCTTTTGAAGCTGCTCAAAGAAATGAGCTCGGACGGCCATGCCCAGTTCATTATCACCAGTCACTCACCCATCCTGCTTGCTTTCCCGGGGTCTGTCATCTATGATTTCGACAGCGTGCCCATCAGACCGATAAACTATATAGACACGGAGTATTACCAGATATACAGGGAGTTTATGAACAACAAGGATGCCTACCTGGCAAGCCTGTAAAGAGGCAGCGGCAAGGAGTAAAAGGTATGAACGAGATCAAGCATAGGGTATTCGACGCAATCGGCAACACTCCGCTGGTGGAGCTGGGTCCCTTGGACGGGGTGAATCCGCGAGTAAGGATTCTGGCCAAGCTGGAGGGCTGTAATCCCGGCGGCTCTGTCAAGGATCGTCCGGCCTATTATATGATCGTAAAAGCCGAGGAAAGCGGACAGTTGACCAAAGACAGGATTATCGTCGAGCCCACCTCAGGCAACACCGGCATCGCGCTGGCCATGATCGGCTCGGCCAGGGGATATAAAGTGAAGCTTTTTATGCCGGAATGCGTCAGTACCGAGCGCCAGATATGTTTGCAGGCCTTCGGTGCCGAGGTTATCCTGACCCCGGCCAAAGAGGCGACTGATGGAGCTATCCACCGCGCTCGCCAGTTTATTGAGAAAGAGCCAGACAGGTACTTCATGCCCAACCAGTTCGATAATCCCAACAACCCCCTGTCACATTACGAGACCACCGGGCCGGAGATATTCCGGCAGACCAACGGCGAAGTGGATGTTTTCATCGCCGGCCTGGGCACTTCAGGCACGCTGATCGGGACGGCCAAATACCTGAGGGAGAAGAAGCCGGGAGTCCGCGTCATCGCCGTGGAGCCCACGGAAGGCCATACCATACAGGGGCTGAAAAATATGACCGAATCCATCGTACCCGGCATCTATGACACCAAAGGATTTGACGAGAAAATAGTCGTGGAGGACGGTGAGGCGTTCGAAATGACCAGGATGCTGGCCACCAGGGAGGGTGTTTTCGTGGGCATGTCCAGTGGGGCGGCAGTGGCCGGGGCGGTCCGCATTTCTGAAAAAATGGATAAAGGCAATATCGTGGTGATATTGCCGGACCGGGGCGACCGCTACCTCAGCACTACGCTCTTCCGCTCCGTCTGCGCCAAATGTCCGCCTTAGTGCTGACCGGCCAATAGCTCGGCGATATGGACCACTTTGATGGGGCTGTTCTTCTTGTGAAGCCCGCCGCGTAGCTGCAACACGCATGCCGTGCAGGCCGTTACTACCGTGTCCGTTCCCGTAGCCTCGATGTTGCCCAGCTTTCGCTGCAGAATTGAGCCGCACAGCTCGGGATGAGCCAGCAGCGTGTCCCCGCCGAAGCCGCAGCAGGCGTCAGAATCGTTCATCTCCACCAGCCGGTAGCCGGCCGCTTCTATTAATTTCCGTGGCTCATCGAATATGCCAAGGCCGCGTTTGAGATGACATGGATCGTGATAGGTGACTTTCTTTTCCTCTGACGTCTTAACAACCGGCTTTGTTCCAAGCTCAGCCAGAAGCTGTGAAAGGTCTCTCACCCTGCCGGAAAGACGCAGGGCTGATTCATGCAGGACGGGCTGACTGGAAGTGAGGTTGGGGAACTCTTGCTTCAGCATAACGGCGCAGCCGGGGCAAACGGTAATGATGTAATCAGGATCACCGCTGGACAGCGCCTGAATATTGCGCATGGCCAGCGCCAGTGCGGTATCGGAATCTCCGGAGAAGTAGGCTGGAGCGCCGCAGCATGCTTGCTCCTGCGGATAATATGGGGCCACCCCATACTTTTCAAGCAGGCGCATAACGTCTTCGCCCAATCCTGGATAGGCGAAGGACGTTACACACCCGGAATAGAAAGCCACTTTAGGCGCTTTTCCGGGTGCGGGGGATGCGTATCCTATCATGCGGCTGCGAAGCAGGTTGGTATTCAGCCCCGGCAGGCTGATGGTATCGGTTATGAAGCTCAGCGGGTACGGCAGCCTGTTGATCATGGAATCGGCATCGAGGAAGGGCTCCTGCAGCTTTGCGCAAGCCCTGACAGCACTTTCCAGCCGTGAGGGATGCTTCAGAATGGTGCCGTAGGCCAGTCTTTTTCCGGCCGGAAGTCCCTGTTCCCGCACGTGCTGAGCGCGCATCTTGCGAATCAGGCCGGGTATATCGATGCCGGCGGGGCAGACGGATTTACAGGACATGCATCCCAGGCACATCTCAGAGAGATCCCGAGAGCGTTTCCGGTCGTGATAAAAAGCGGTAAGGATAGTGCCTATGCCCCCCTGGTATACGTGGCCGTAGGTTTGCCCGGACAGCGATGCAAAGACCGGGCAGACGTTGAGGCAGACGCCGCACTTGATGCAATAAAGAGCTTCCCTGAAATCGTCCGAATCCCTCATCCGGTTGCGGCCGTTGTCCACCAGCACGATGTGAAGCTCACGCGGCCCCTGGCCGCCGGACAGTTGCGTGCCTGAAATTGCACCGGCCCGGCCTGTTCCCGTGATAAAAGAGGTATAGACGGTCATCTTGGTGCCCACACAGCTGCGGCTGAGCAGCCTGAGGACCGCGTTGGCATCCTCAAAACCGGGCATGATCTTCTCTATACCCACGACGGCGACCTGCAGGGGGGACAGCGTGGTCACGATCTGGCCGTTTCCTTCGTTGGTCAGTATAACGATGGTGCCTGTTTCGGCTATAGCTATGTTAGCGCCGGATATGCCCATATCCGCATCCAGGTAGGACTGGCGCAGGGACCCGCGCACCGTATCCAGAAGCGGCTGCGATTCCGAGCTGATCTGTTCGCCCAGCAGCTCCGTGAAAAGGAAGGCGATCTGCTCGGTCGTCTTATGTATGGCGGGACCGACGATGTGCGCGGGCTTTTCTCCCGCGAGCTGGACTATCCTTTCTCCAATGTCGGTTTCGTCGACACGGATGCCGAGATGTTCGAGGTGATGGCGCAGCCCGATCTCCTCGGTCAGCATGGACTTGGACTTGATAATATGCCTGATACCGCGCCGCCGGGCCAGCCCGGCTATGTAGTCATTGACCTGCCCGGCGTTTTCGGCTTCGGAGATAACGACGCCCGCGGCCGAGGCGTTTTCTTTGAACTCCTTAATCAACGTAGGAAGGTTGTCTATGGCCCTGGCTTTTCTTTTGTGCAAGTCCTGCCGCAGAGCTTCGAAATCGATGCCGGTCATACCCATCTGGCGGCCGAATTTGGTCAGCATGGTGAATCGGCTCAGGGCTGCCTGCAGAGTTTCGTCCGCTAGCGCCTGCCTGACCTGTTTTCTTAATTTTCCCGACATGAGAGATCCTGTAGCCGATGGGTAATCAGGCTTTTAATATCAATATATATTCTTCAGCCGGGCCCTGGGCGCGGGCGAAGATGGCTCCGGGTATATCGGCGGTCGTGTTGCGCCCGGTCAGGTACGTAATGAAGGTGGGTAGCTTGTGTCCGGGTATTCCGCCGGATGATCCTTTGATAAGCTCGGCTGCGTCCGCCAGGCTGCTGGCTATGTGTGTGCCGTCGAGCAGGGTCAGATGCAGCCGGGGCAGAGCCGCTGCCAGGCGGGCATTGCCCTCGTTTTCCAGCGTTACCAGAGTGCCTGTTTCAGCGATGCCGAAGTCCGCCTCGGTGATGCCCAGCCCGGCCCCTGCGTACATGTCTTTCATTATGCGGCGGGCTACCCGCAGTATGGCCTCCGGCTCGGGCGGAACTTTTTCGCCCGAAACGGCTGAGATGAGCTCGGCCAGTTTATCCATGGGCACGTCCTTTCCCCTGGCCAGTCCGGCGGCCCATTGTGCGATCGATGTTTCCATGACCTTGACACCGGCTTTCGTTAGCCGTGCAGCCAGATCAAGCCTTTCTGCGATGGGGGAGGCTGATTTGACCGCCGTTGTGATCCCCTTGTCTTTGACCAGGCCCAACACGAAGTCGACCGCCTGATCAGCCGATGATGCCAGCGTTACTTGCGCGCCGCTAAGGGCGGCTTCGGTTTTAAATCTCTCCAGCAGTTCGATTTTGTCAGACATGGTTAACCTCGCTCAGTATGTTCAAATGACCGGCGACGGCAGGTTCAGGCGGCCGTTCCCATACCAAATCCGGTTGGGCACTTTAAAGGTGCGTTTGGGCATCGTGTGGAATTATATATTGCAGGCGGGGACATTACCAATTGATAATTGAAACCTTTATCTATACAATAATGAACGGAAAAGTGAGGATAGGAAGGCCAGATGGGAATACAGGATCTGCTCAGAATAGCCATAGATAACCACGCCTCAGACCTGCATCTGAGGGTGGGATCACCTCCGACGGTGAGGATCTTCGGGGCTTTAATCCCCATACCGGATATGGCGCCATTGACTCCAAGGGACGTCGAGCTTTTTTTCGAGGAGATTACCACCCCCGAGAAGAGGAAATCTTTTGCAGTACGGCATGAACTGGACTTCGAATTCAGCGTCAAAGACTATACCCGTTGCAGGATTAACGTAATGCAGCAGCGATCCACACTCAGCATAGCAGTCAGGATAATCCCCTATAGCATCCCCCCACTGGAGGATTTGAACCTTCCGCCGGTGATAAAAGACCTGGCCATGAAACGGTCGGGGCTGATACTTATTACGGGGGCAAAGGGCAGCGGCAAATCGACGACCATCGCTGCCATGGTGGAATACCTCAATCAGAATGTTCAACGTAATATAATAACCATCGAAGACCCGATTGAGTATGTATTCAAGAACAAAAAGTGCCTGATAGTCCAGCGTAATGTTGGACACGATACCGAATCTTTCGATGTTGCCCTGGTTCATGCCCTTAGGCATGATCCCGATGTGATCGTGGTGGGGGAGATACGTGATATCCAAACCATGCAGACGGCCATCAGGGCGGCGGAAACAGGGCACCTGGTGATGGGCACCATGCATACCATCGATGCCGCCCAGACGATCAACCGCATCCTCGATATGTTCCCTGACAGGCAGCAGGAGCAGATCAGGAATGAGCTGTCTCAGATACTGGTGGCCGTGATCTGCCAGTTCCTCATCCCCACCAAGGGTGATGGAGGGATGGTCCCGGCCTGCGAAGTCATGCTCAGTAATAACGCGATCAGGAATACCATTCGCGAGGGCCGCATACACCAGCTTTACGGCCAGATTCAGGTTTTTCGCAAGGAAGGGATGCAGACGCTCAACCAGTCATTGGCCGATCTGATTCAGAAGGGGCTGATAAACGAGGAACAGGCCTATAACTATACCAATATGATCGAGGAGCTGAGGTCACTGCAAAGCTCATCGCGTAAAACCGGCTGAATATCCGAACTGAAGGATCCGTCGACGCCGGCGTTGTACATCACAGGAGGCGATTAAGCAGGCAGGCTATGGCCGAGCTGGGAAGCGCCACCCAGCGCGAGGCTTTCCCCCGGATTTTAAATATATTAGTGAATAGCTGATGATATTGGGGCATGTTTTAAAATATTAGCTTTAAAGGCGGCGCTGTCAGATTTGGACAATGACGATATGATCGGAAATTACGTATGATAAATGGCAAGCTTAATACGAAGATATTTTTAACGGATAGTGAGTTCAGCGAGCTTTTCGGACCCGGCATAGCCAGGCTGGTCGGTATCATGAATAAGGCCGCGACGGATATCTGCCCTCGCTGCAATGGTTACTGCTGCAAGAATATAGGATGCCTGTTTTACTCGGAATATTTCAGCACCTGTCCCATCTTCGACCGGCGGCCGCGCGAGTGCCGTTATCACTTCTGCAACGAGATATTCACGGCAGCGCCGTTGACCAGGGAAGAGAAGGACCTCATGCAGCAACCTGTTGAGGACCTCATCTGCGGCAGCAAAAGCGAGATTGCCAGCCTGTTCTTCCTTTTCCCCGAGTTCCCGCTGGACGAAAAAGGCCTGACGGCACTGGGAATCAAGGATGAAGTGCGGCGGATCATCGGGGATTTCGAGGGTGGCAAATTGAAAGAGGATGAAGCCTTTGCGACGTTGAGTCAGTTATGCAGGGATGACGCCGCCATCCCTGCCTGAGCAGTTATTTCTCGATCAGCACCATATCGAAGATAAATTTTTTCACCCTGGCGGCGTATTCGCGATAGAAGAAGGCGGTATTGTCCACGATATATTGCTGTTCCAGTCCCAGCAGAATGGAGGAAAAAATCGTCGCTATATAGTGCTCGTCAACATCCCTGAAGATGCCCTTTTCTTTGCCTTCCCGCAGGATCGATGAGAGGCTCTCCCTGTAACCCCTGTACAGTTTGCTCAGGATACGCTGCATACGCTCATTGAACTTAATCTGCGTCAGGAAATCGAAGGTTACGTATATATATTCCTTTTCATTTTCGACAAGGTTAAAGCCCTGGTCGACGAAGATGCCTAATTTTTCTTTAGGATCGGACTCACGTTCGAGTGCTCTTTCCAATGACGAACGCACATTTTGCTGCATCTCCCTTAGCAGATTGACCAGCATATTCTCCTTATCTTTAAAATAGTGGTGGATGAGGCCCGAGGAGACCCCCGCCCGCTTGGCGATATCCATCATGGTGAAATTGTAGTAACCTTTTTCTGCAATTATTTCGTATGCTGCACGGGTGATCTGCCTTTTCCTGTAGCTGGCTATCTGTTTCCCGCGCTGAGCGCGGTTCAGCTTGTTGTTCTTTTTTACCACCACTCTCGTCTGAAACACCCTGCTCTTTTTTTGCGGCATTAATAACTCCTATTATTACGGATTAAAATTGAGTCGCCATCTCCATCAATGCACTGCATTATGATATACAATTCCGGCTTATTGTTCAATCAATCAATGGATAGACTCCTGGTATCATACGGGCTTACGGACGTATCAGGCCGTGCAAAAGCTTAAAATTATACCACGGATAGATATGCGCCTGTTAAGCTCTGGACATTTATATGAGACGTGTGTAAAAATATGCATCAGTCGGCTTTGCGGTTAAAGCATATTTTTAAAGGAGGCGTGTGTGATGAAAATTTTGGCAGGTATACTGCTGACAGCGTTGATAGTCTTTTCGGGTAACAACTGCGCGGCGCCCGACGGAAAGCTGCGTATAATTACTGAAGATTATCCGCCCTATAACTTCGCGGATGAGAGGGGCAATATCACGGGTCAGTCCACCGAGATAGTTCGATCGCTGATGAGCAAAACGGGAACTGACACCGCCATCGAGCTGATGCCATGGTCGAAGGGATATGAAATAGTACAGAGCCAGCCCAATACCATGATCTACTCCACCGGCAGGATGCCTTTTCGTGAGGAGATGTTTAAGTGGGTAGGCCCCATCGGGTTCGCCGATCAATGGTTTTACGCCAAGAGGGGATCGAACATCCTGATCAGTTCCCTGGACGACGCCAAGAAAGTAAAATCCATAGCAGTTTACAAAGATGATACCAATCAGCTCTTCCTTATGGAGAAAGGTTTTACAAACCTGGATGTAAGCGAAAACGATGCCCAGTGCATCAAGAAGCTCATGGACGGTAAGGTTGACCTCTGGCTGGGCCCTTCCCAGGGATTAGCCTTCATAACTTATGAGGCGGGTGTCAATCCCGCGGAGATCGAGCCGGTATCGTACGTGAGGCGAACCGAATGGTACATCGCTTTCAACCGCCAGACGCCGGATGCAACTATCGAAGCCTGGCAGAAAGCCCTTGACGATATGAAGAAATCGGAGAGTCCCGATGTATGCAGCGTCTACGACAGCATCATTACCAGCTATGTCCTGCCCCGCTACACGACCGACAGTGTGTTAAGCGAAGTGGTTATCCAGCTTGTGGAAAAGACAGCCGGAGATATCGCAGCCGATACGGCGGGCACTTTCAGGAAGATCAATGCCGGCGAAAGCCCCTATCAGGATAAGGACAGGCCGGACCTCTATGTATACGTCTTTGACAAGTACGTGACCGAAGTGGCCAACGCCAGCAACCCGGCGGTGGTGGGACGCAACCTCAAAGGAGTGCCGGATATGGTGGGGAAGCTTTTCAGGGATGCGATTGTGGAGGGTGCGCTTAAGAACGGCACGGGCTGGGAGCACTATGTTTTCACAATGCCCGGTAAAATCGGCCTGTTCTATAAGTCCGTGTATTACAAGCTGGTCACAGGCAGCGATGGCAAGCAGTATGTGGTCTGTGTGGGCCGATATAAGGACAAACAGGAATAGCGTATAAGTACGGACAATCGTTTCCGCGTGCGACTCTTGACATGTAATTCATGTGTATGTAAACTATGTCTCTGATTGCGCTTTTTTCAGGCCATAGACTAATTTGAAGGTATGGTGCATTGCTAATCTCTGAAAGCAGGAAAACCAGCTACATAGTAATCGACAAGGACAAATGTAAGGCCTGCCATTACTGTATCTCAGTTTGTGCCAGGGAGATCATCGGGACATCCAAAGAGATTAACAGGCTCGGCGTGAATTTCGCCGAGGTAATTCCTGATAAAGCACACGAATGCACGGGCTGCAAGTCATGCGCAATGATGTGCCCTGACGTTGCTATCTCGGTTTTCCGCAGCCGTGTCCTGGAAGCAGGCGCCATTTCCTGACCATTAATAATCCGAGGAGCCGACCGATGCCCGAAAGGACCCTCATGGGGGGTAATATTGCCGTAGCAAAAGGCGCCATACTCGCCGGGTGCCAGGCCTATTTTGGTTACCCCATTACACCGCAAAATGACCTGCTCGAATATATGGCGGTTCATATGCCCGAAGAGGGAAGGGTGTTCCTGCAGACCGAGAGCGAACTGGCCGCCATCAACATGGTTTACGGCGCCGCGGCCGTAGGATTCCGCGCCATGACCTCCACTTCAAGCCCCGGTTTCAGCCTTCAACAGGAAGGCATCTCTTATATGTCCGGCGCCGAAATGCCCGCCGTCATCGTTAACATCATGCGGGCCGGGCCCGGACTGGGCAATATCGGAGGAGCGCAGGGCGACTACATGCAGTGCACGCGAGGTGGCGGGCACGGTGACTACTATTTGATAAACCTGGCACCGTCAACTGTTCAGGAGATGATGGATCTGACAATGCTGGCCTTCGAACTGGCCGATAAATACCGCAATCCCACGCTGGTAATAGCCGACGGATTTTTAGGGCAGGCTATGGAACAGGTCGTAATACGTGACCGTGTTAAGAAGTTGCCCGAAAAGAAGTGGGCCATCACCGGCGCCAAAGGCAGACCCAAGAACCTTATCAATTCCTTTGAGATGAATCCCATCGATCACCCCAGACGGATCAAGCTGCTGCTGGATAAATTCGAAAAGATGCGGATTAACGAGGTACGTTACGAAGCACTCAATACTGAAGACGCGGATATCATACTGGTCGCCTACGGTAGCGCAGCCAGGTCCGCCATCAGTGCTATGAAGATGGCCCGCAATAAGAAGCTCCGCGTGGGCCTTATCCGTCCTATCACGCTGTTCCCCTTCCCCTACCAACCGCTGGCCGACCTTGCTGAGAAGGGGTGCAAGTTCGTGGTGGCCGAGATGAGCGGTGGGCAGATGGTGGAGGATGTCAGGATAGCGGCGGGGAACCAGAATGAGATAAAGCTGGTGAATACTTACGGCGGTGTGCCCCTGGAGGCAGATCCCATATTCGAGGCCATTGACCTGCTGATGTAGTTAAGGATATGAACCAGGCTGAAATGAACGATTACGATAACGCGATTTTTGTCCGCCCGGACATAATGGTCGACCGTCCCACGCACTTCTGCCCGGGATGCGGCCACGGCATTATTCAGAGACTGGTGGGCGAGGCCCTGCAGGTACTGGATCTTCAAGAACGGGCCATATGCATAGGCTCCATCGGGTGCACAGTGACTGCCTACGAATATTTCAAGGTCGACGGCATGGAGGCGCCCCACGGGCGCGCGCCGGCCGTGGCCACAGCCATCAAGCGCTGCAGGCCCGACCTGGTGCCCTTCGCCATACAGGGCGATGGCGACCTGGCCTCTATCGGCGCCGGCGAGATCGTTCATGCGGCTGCAAGGGGAGAGAAGATCACCATCATTTTCGCCAACAATGCCACCTACGGCATGACCGGAGGACAGCTTGCCCCCACCACGCTGATGGGTATGTACACGGCTTCCACTCCCGGCGGACGCACTGCCGAGCAGTCGGGTTACCCTATCAGAATGAGCGAGATGCTGGCCACACTGGATGGCCCTGCCTATATCGCCAGGGTGGCTGTGAATACTCCGGCAAACGTGCGCAAGGCCAAGAAGGCTGTTGAGCTGGCCTTCCGCGTACAGCTCGCCGGTCTGGGATTTGCCATGGTTGAGATCCTTTCCATGTGCCCGATCAACTGGAGAGTGGAGCCGGTGAAAGCACCTCAGTGGATGACAGACAACATGATACCTCAGTTTCCGCTGGGGGAATTCAAGGTATTACCTGAGGTAGTTGCGTTGAAAAAGGGGGACAGGGATTGAACTGGGAGATTACTATCTCAGGATTTGGCGGACAGGGTCTGCTCTTTATAGGCAGGCTGCTGATGGAATCCGCCTTCAAGGCGGGCCTGGAGACGACCTGGCTGCCTTATTACAGTGGTGAAAAGAGGGGCGGGATGTGCTCATGCTTCGTGAATATATCGGATGAGAGGATAGGATCCATTTTTATCACGCATCCCGATATAGGCGTGGCCATGAACCCGGCCGCTATGAAAATGCTGGAACCCGCGGTTAAGACGGGCGGGCTGCTGGTGGTAAATACATCGCTTATAAAAACGAAGTCCAAGCGACACGACATCAAGGTCGTCTATGTACCTACCGTCGAGACTGCCAAAGAGCTCGGCGACGAGTCGGTAGGCAACCTGATCGCACTGGGCGCCGTTATTGCCAATACGGATGTTGCCACAACGTCCAGCATCATCAAGGTGCTCAACCAGATGCTCTCCAAAGACAAGCGGCAGCTCGAATTGAACAAGGCAGCACTGCTCAAGGGCTGCGAATACAGCTAGTTCAATCTGATCGTCCTGCACAATCTTTAATCCATTCTGTGCCTGCAAAGGGTCACATCTGAAATTGATTATTGCCCCACGCGGATTTAAAATTAGCTTTGGTTTTACTCATTATCGCTATATCCCTGATCATAATAAGGAGGCATCCATGGTCACTAAAACAAAGGGAATCGGGGACCTTTTCAAGGAGATCATTGATAAGGGGCTTTGTACCGTCTGTGGTGCTTGCGTGGGGGACTGCCCGTACGTGGTCTTTTACCGGGGTAAGATACGTATGCTGGACTTCTGCAATCGTACGGAGGGCCATTGCTACGAGTACTGTCCCCGCACGTTTACCGATCTGGATGCCATAAGCAACAAGATCCACGGCACGTCTTACACTGGAGATGAGATCGGAACTGTTAAGGAAGTACTCATGGCCAGAGCCGGCGATAGCAAAACCAGGGCGAAAGCTCAGTACGGCGGCACTGTCAGCGCGCTGCTTTCCCTGGCACTGGATAATGGTGTAATCGATGCAGCCATACTGTCCAAGAACACCGATGACAAGCTGCCCTCCGGTTTCGTTGCTCGTTCGTCAGCGCAGGTGCTGGAGGGGGCAGGATCCAATTATATGGCTTATCCTGCGCTGGAAGCCCTCAACGGAATGCCCCGGGACAGCAAAGATAGGCTCGGCATCGTGGTCACACCGTGTCAGGCCATCGCACTGGCTAAAATGAAGGTGAGCCCGCCGTCCCAGCGTGTCAGCATGGAAAATGTGCGGCTATCTATTGGCCTTTTCTGCACCTGGGCACTGGCCTATGACAGGTTTTTCGAGTTCATCAAGAACAACGTTTCACCTGCTAAAATCAAGAAGTTCGATATCCCGCCGCCTCCTGCCAACAGGTTTGATTTTTACATCGGCAAGGAGGTCGAGTCATTCCCGCTGGATGAGATCAGGAATTACAGGATGTCCACCTGCGCGTACTGCCTGGATATGACGGCCGAGTTTACGGACATATCTGTAGGCTCGGTGGAGGGGATTGAAGGCTGGAATACAGTGATTGTTCGCACACAGCAGGGCATGGACATAGTCGAGGAGGCTAAAAAGAAAGGGGTACTCGAAATAAAGGAATTGCCCGCGCAAAACCTGGTGCACCTGAAAGACGCAGCCTTAATTAAGAAGGCGCGGGCCGTACAAGCCATAGTCGAGAGAACCGGCGATAAAAACGACCTGATGTACCTGGGCATTTCCGATAACCTGAAGGGAAAGCTGCTCAGTCATCGGGTGACTGCGCAGGGAGGACATTAGTATGCCAAATATAGATATGGATGCTCCGGGCAGCAACCAGTTATTTATAGGCAATGAAGCCATGGCGCGGGGAGCGCTGGAAGCGGGAATCGGCTTTGCCTCCGCCTATCCGGGGACTCCATCTTCGGAGATCCTGGGCAGCCTCTCTGAAGTGGCCAAGAAACGTGATATTTACGTGGAATGGTCGGTCAATGAGAAAGTTGCTATCGAGGCCGGGGCTGCCGCATCCTTTGCCGGCGTAAGAGCGCTGGTGGCCATGAAAATGAACGGCCTCAATACTGTTATCGATTTTCTGTCTACTATAACGCTCAGTGGCATTGGCAAGAAAGGTATTGTTGTGATGGTGGGCGATGACCCCTCCGCCCATTCAAGCTCGAATGAGACGGATTCACGGCCCGTTTCCAAGTGGCTGGATATACCGCTGGTTGAACCCGGCGATTTCCAGGAAGCGAAGGATATGATGCCGTTCCTTTATGGAATAAGTGAGGAATTTGGCACGATCAGCATTATGCGCAGTGTGACCAGAATCGCGCATGCCAGGGGCAATATAAAACTGGGCGAAATACCCAAGATCGCACATAAAGCGCGCTTTGAACAGTATCTTGATCCAGCGGCGCCTATGCCTACCCCCATAATGTGCGTGCCGAGTTCGTTCAGGCATATGTTCCAGCATATGCGTATGGATAAGGTACGCGAGAAATTCGAGTCCTGCTCTTTCAACAGGTATGTCGGTCCTGATAAGCCGGATCTGCTGATCATCACCGCCGGCTCAGGCTGGCTGTATTCTCAGGATGCGGTGAATGCGCTCAAGGCTGAAAACCGGATAGGCATATTAAAGCTGGGTACTCTATGGCCGCTGCCGGAGAAGCTGATCAAAACTCATTTGTCCAAAGCGGACAAGGTTATCTTCATCGAGGAGACCGACCCGTTCCTCGAGGGCGTCATCATGGAATATACCGCCGGGTTCTCCCCGGAGAGCAAGCGGAATCTGTTCTATGGCAAACATACGCGGCATCTCAACTCCTTCGGTGAGCTGACACCGGACGCTGTTATTAAGGCCATAACCTCAGTCCTGGATATAAAGTATGCTCCGCGGGACGCAGAATATATGAAGAAGGTTGAAGCCGTTCCGCAGGGCCACGTTATGGACAGGCTGCTGACTTTTTGCCCGGGCTGCCCACACAGGGCTTCCTTCTGGGCTATCAAGAACGCTCTGGCCATGGACGGTCGCAACGGTTTTGTCACAGGTGACATAGGCTGTTATACCATGGCTCTGGGCCCCGCCGGATTCTTCCAGACGCGAACTCACCAGTGCATGGGCGCCGGAGCCGGTCTGGCCAACGGCTTCGGACAATTAAGTAGGTTCGGCTTTAATCAGCCTGTGGTTTCGGTAGTGGGCGATTCCACTTTTTATCATTCCATTATACCGGCGCTGGTGAACGGCGTGCATAACCATTCGAATTTTACGCTGGTGATACTGGATAATGGGGCGACGGCTATGACCGGTTTTCAACCGCACCCGGGCACCGAGCTTACTGCGATGGGCGAACCAGCGGCTCAAATTAGTATGGAAAATATCTGCCGGGCGATCGGCGCGCGCGTGGAGATATGCGACCCGTTTGATTTGAAAGATACCACACGCACAATACTTGACTTGGTAGAGCAAGACCAGGGCGCAAGGGTCGCCATTATGCGGCGCACGTGCGAACTGGTCAGGCAAAAGAAAGAGAAGAAACCCTACAAGATGCAGATTGATCCCGACAAGTGCCTTGGAGAGGATTGTGGATGTAACCGGCTGTGTACCAGAGTTTTTCGTTGCCCGGGCCTGATCTGGGACGCCGCAGCAGGCAAAACCAGGATCGACGAGGTGATCTGTACGGCATGTGGTGTCTGCGCTGATATATGCCCTGAAGGCGCGATCACAAAGGAGGCGATAGCATGAAGAATCTCTCTAAAGATCCTATCAACCTGGTGGTGGCCGGCGTCGGCGGGCAGGGAAATGTGATGGTCTCGCTGGTGATAGGCAACGCCCTGGTGCATGAGGGGTACTTTGTCACCATAGGGGAAACATACGGCTCTTCACAGCGCGGTGGCTCTGTCATGAGCCATCTTAAAATTTCTGCGGAGAAGCAGTTCAGCCCGCTTATCCCTGAGGGGCAGGCAGATGTTGTGCTGGGGATGGAACCTGTGGAAACTTTAAGGGTGCTCAAATCCTTCGGCAATCAAAATGTAGTTACTGTGGTCAACCCGCGGCCGATTCACCCGGTGGATTTCACAGGATCGGGCAGCGGCTATCCCGATATTCAGTCCCTTCTGGGTCAGATAAAGAGCATGTCGGCCAGGGCGTATGTGGTAAATGCCACTGATGAGGCACTCAAAATGGGCAACGCAATGCTGGCTAATATGATATTGATAGGCGCTCTGCTAAAAAACAGTCTGATACCACTGTCCGAGCGTGCCCTCGTCCCGGTGATTAAAGACATGTTTCCTAAAGCTGTTGCAGCCAATACAAAGGCGCTGAAGGCCGGTGCCGATTTGGTTAGTATCCTGAATTAACAGGATTATTGTAGGCCGTGCTGCATGGCTATTACGGCCGCCTGTGTACGGTCGGATACGCCGAGCTTGGCCAATATGGCGCTGACATGATTGCGAACGGTGCCTTCGGACAGGTACAGGCGGTCCGCGATATCCCTGTTGTTCAGCCCTCCTGCGATCAGCCGCAGGACCTCGACCTCCCGCTCGGTCAGCTTGCTTGTTATCGCCAGCGACGACTGCACCGCGTGGCTGGAGGCCTGTTGCAGCACTTTGCCCGCCACCGACGGGTCCAGGAAAGTCTTGCCTCCGACAGTGCCCCTGATGGCTTTCACCAGGTCGTTGCGGGGCGTGTCCTTTAAAAGGTAACCGGATGCCCCCGCCTGTATGGCGTCGGATATCCACTCATCGTCGTCATAGGTGGTCAATATAAGCACCTTCACCTGCGGGTATCTGGCACGTATCTGGCGTGTGGCTTCAACGCCGTTCATTATGGGCATCTTGAGGTCCATCAATACCAGGTCGGGCTGGCTGCGCGCTACCATCTCTATCGCCATAGCCCCGTCTTCGACCATACCAACGACATCAATATCGGGCTCCAGCTTCAGCAACATCTCGAGGCCGTCCCTTACAATGGCCTGGTCGTCGCAGATAATTACTTTCGTGGTCGGTACTCCTTTTAAACTGTTAATGTAACGATGGTACCAGATTCGGGTCCGTTCTTAATGACAAGATCGGCGCCGGCCAGCTGTGCGCGCTCTTGCATGCCCAGCAAGCCGTAACCGGTCGATTCGCTGTTCTTTTCTGCATCGAATCCCACGCCGTCATCCTGTACCGTAAGCATCAATTTGCCGTCTTTCGATTCCAGTTTGACCGCAAGGTTTTTAGCGCCCGCATGCTTAACAACGTTAATTACCGCCTCCTGGGCCACACGGTAGATACATTGTTCCACATCAGGAGACAAAACCGGCATCTCATTCACGATCGAGAGATCCAGGATCAAACTGCTGTTTGCCGTCGTTTCCCTGATCATCGCTGTCAGAGCCAGCCCCAGACCCAGATCATCCAGGGGACTGGCACGTAACGCTTTCAGTGCCCGTCGTGTCTCCTCAAGGCCGGTATGGGCCACCGACAGGGACTGGTCTAGCAGGGAGCGCGCTGTCTTGGGATCTACGACCCAGTAGGCGTCCACCGCCTCGAGCTGTACGGAAAGCCCGCTCAATGTGTGCGCCAACGTATCGTGCAGTTCACGCGCAAGGCGGTTTCGTTCACGGCTGGTAGCAAGTTTTTCCAGCGTGCTGGCATAGTGCGTCAGGCGTTTATTAGCCTCCTCGAGCGACCGCTGCTGCTTTCTCAACCTGCCCATGAGAAAGCTGATGGAAAAGCCCGAAACCAATAAAACAACGGTCTGGATCAAGGTCATATTTATCCCGCCGGGGAAGGGGCCCGGGCCGGTGCCGGCGTCAGGAGGGATCACGGTCCAGACCATGGCCAGGTTCAGGACTGATACCCCCAATATGAGCAGAAGAACATGCCGCCAGGTATATTTCCAGGCGACCAGCAACAAGGCCACGAGTAAAAAAGGCAGTACCCCCTGAATGGGTCCTTCCGGCGGCAACGGCATACGTGGCCCGGGACCTGGCCCGTGAGGAGCAAACCATACGGTCAGCCAGTTATTGACAACCGGCAGAATGGTTATGATCGCCACCACCAACGGTATAAAGGCTTTATTAAGCTTTTGCTGTATCCAGTCCCAGTAGCCCAATCCAAGGCAGATAAGCGCCACCGACCCGTCAAGAATATAGTAAAGGGGATCCGCCCTGTGCGGCGCATCAAATTGCGCAATCACCACCATCACGGCCAGATAGACCATCCAAAGCACTGCGGCGAAGCGTATCAACCGGACTTCATCGGATTGCGGTGTGTTTATCTTCACAATTCAGTTATACAGCACCCTTTTATTATTATCCCGTGATCTCTGTCATGCTTTTACCGGCTCACCTGTGACAGGCGTCATTTACGCCCATTAAATAAATCATAACACTAAGCCCGCTGGCATGATTAACTGCACTGTCGGTGGATTTAACCGTGCTGTAGTCTAAGCATATCAATAAAAAAGGAGGCGATATGACAAGCAAAACTTTAGCAAAAGCCGCAGGAACAGTCTGTGCCATAGCGATACTGGTCGGCAGCCTGTCAGGCTGCGGCACCGCAGAGACCCAGAATCAATCCACAACCCCTTCTCAGCAAACGGTTTCCACACCCAGCCAGCAGACAACTACTCAAACAAATAGCCAGTCTGGCGATCAGTCTTCGCAGCAGTCTGCCGAGGGGCGACAGCCGCCTTCGGGGGGCCAGGATATGACGGCCATTCTAACCAGGGCGGCGGATATACTCGGGATTTCATCCGATAAATTCATCACTGCATTTAATAACGCACGCCCACAGGCACCTTCAGGTGACGGTCAGCATGGCCAGCCGCCGTCAGGACAGGATGGTGAGCCTCCCGCTGCTCCCACCGGTCAGCAGGGAGAGAAGCCGTCGGAGTCGCCTTCCGGCCAGCAGCAGGGGAAGGACGGCACGGGATTCATGACTGAGATCTATACCAAGATGGCAGATGAGCTTGGTATATCGGCAGATAAGATCGAAGCTGCCATGAGCCAGGCCATGCAGGAGCTCAGCAACCAGTAATCCCTCAACAGAAAATGTAACAGGGAATGGAACGGGCTATGTTCAAAGACATTAATCTACGGCACAGCGCAACGGTTCTTACAGGACTAATGGTCCTCTCGCTCACGCTGAATATGGCGGCGTGCTCAAATGCCGGCCTGCCGCAGGATGAAGACACAGAAGGTAGCCCGTTCCTCCAGGACCGTATCGCGACTGTACGCATGGTCATGAGGGAAGACGACTGGCAATACATGCAGAACAATGCGCGTCAGGAGCGTTACTTCAAGGCCGACCTTTGGTACGAAGGAGAGCAGGTGCCTGATGTTGCGGTGCGCACAAAAGGCCTGAATTCTCTTCAGGGCGCTATGCAGGCAGGCTCGATCAGATACGGATTAAAAGTCGATATCAATTTTTTTAACTCGGCGCGCAATCTCTATGGCGTAAAAAAGCTCAACTTCAACAATGGTTACAATGATCCCACTCTGATAAGAGAGGTGCTGGGCTACAAACTGTACCAAGAGATGGGCGTACCCACGCCTCGTTACGCTTTTACCGATCTCTGGGTGAACGATACACACCTGGGCCTGTATCTTATGGTCGAACAGGTGGACGGAGTTTTCCTGGAACACAATTTCAGCAATGCAACCGGCAATCTTTACAAGCCTGAGGGGCAGGCCTCATATCTGAAATGGACCGTACAGGACCTGCCATCGGAAAATGCCACGTCTAAAACCGCGGCGGCGAAGCAGAAAGCCATAGCATCTATTAACCTCGGCGGAGGCAACCTGCAGGCCATAATAGATGCCCTGGAGCCGGGTAGTACCGCAGCCTCTGAAAATATCGCTACCTCTTTTCCCGGCGGAATGCAGTCAACAGGCGCTCCGGGCATGCCTCCGCCCGGAGGCCCGCCGTCGGGTATGCCCCCACCCGGGGGCCCACCGCCGGGTCGAATGCCGTTCAGCGACAATTGGACACCTCCACCCGGAGGTCCGCCTCCAGGTTGGATGCCACCCAGCGAGAACTGGACACCTGCAGGCGGAGACATGCAGCAGGATGATACGCAGTTTCTGGCCAGGGGCATGCCTGCCGGCAGCGGACGTGACATGGGGCCGGGTGGCCAGGGTAACCTGCTTGAGCTGATGGGATTGAAAACTAATGAGAATAAAGCTGACCATACGTTGCTATTCAGGCTACTTGATATCCTTAACAACGAGCCGGACGCCACCTTCCCGGCTGAAATTGAAAAGGTACTGGACGTGGATGAGGTGCTGCGCTTCCTGGCAGTATCAACAGCTGTCGTGCACCTGGACAACTACACGGGCATGGGGCACAACTACTACCTTTACGATAACGGAGGCAGGTTCGTGATTATCCCCTGGGACCTGAATCTCAGCTTTGGAACATACAATGGCGGCATTGCCAGCGACAATATCATCAACTTCTTTATCGATGAGCCGACAGCCGGACCTGTGACTGAGCGTCCCCTGGTAGCGCGGCTGTTAGCTTATCAACCTTATCTGGCTAGATATCACACTTATTTGAATGAGTTCATTGACGGGCCTTTTTCAACGGAAAGAATGAACCAGCATATAGACGAGCTTGCGGCGTTCATCAGGCCGCATGTCGAGAAGGATGAGATCAAATTTTATTCAATGGAGCAGTTTGAAAAGTCATTAAGCACGGACATAATTTCGGGAAACCGGACAGGCGGAGGGGGAATGATGAATCCGCCGGGACTTAAGGAATTCATCGCCGAACGCAATGATTCCATCGCCAAACAACTCAATGACGAGCTTCCGGCCAGATCAAGCGACGGCAGCGGGAATAAAGGAAGCAGCATGCCCGGAGGCGCAATGCCGGTTCGAGATGAACAAAATTCCGCAGGAGGCAAACGCTAAGAGCGATGGCCATTCAATTGCATAATGTCATCCGTAACGCCGACCACCTGCCTAGCAGAATGGAGATGAAATTCTTTATAGTCCCTGCCAGGATTGAATTTGCATATGGAGTCCTGCGGCATGCGTGCCCTCCGGCTTCTGAATATGCCTGTGAGCAGATAAACAGTATCTACTTCGATACTGCAGACCTGGACCAGCATGACAGGTCTCTGGCCGGTGATTTGCGCAAGGACAAGGTGCGCATTCGCTGGTATGGTAATGAGCAAGATGCAAAGGGTTTGCAGACTGTATTTCTGGAGCTTAAATCGAGGGATGGTTTCGCCAGTTTCAAACAGAGGCTTGAATTGAGCGTTCCTGTAGAGCGCCTTGAATTGAAGCGCCTGGGCGAAGGTATTGTTACGAAAACGTTGCTGTACGATACACTGGCGGACTTTGGCTATTTACCTCCGGCGCCGCTGCAACCGATCATCAAGATATCTTACAGGCGTCACCGTTTCATCGAGGTTTTCAGCGGAAAAAGCGTAGCTCTGGACAGCAATATCCGGTCAACATGTTTAGCCGGCAGCATCGGCAATGGCGAGAACAACCTCAAGTTGCCGGGCGCAGTCATAGAGCTTAAGGGTTCGGGCATCGATCTGCCCTTAACACTGAAAGGCCTGCAATTATTGGATGTGGACTGGAGCCGGTTCTCCAAGTACTCATCCTGTCTTGAAGCGCATATGGAGATATCCGGCGCAACCGGACGGTTATCGCCCTCGGGGAAAATAACCCAGATATAGATGATAAGGAGACTAAAATGTTAGAGCAATTTGCCACATTGTTCGAATCGAAGATGGGAGTATGGGAGGCGCTTATCCCCATCGGTTTTTCATTGCTGGCTTCCATCGTCGCCTACTTGATGTACCAGGTGTTCTATGGGTCAAAGCACATCGGGGCGGGCGTGCATCGCACCTTTCTCATCGGTGGACCGTCCATCACGACGCTCTTCCTGGGAATCCAGTCATCCATACCCCTCTCCCTGGGGCTGCTCGGCGCCCTATCCTTCGTCAGGTTCAGGACGCCCGTGAAAGATCCGGCCGAGATAGGCTTCCTGCTGCTTCTGATCGCCTCCTCCATCGGGGCAGCTACGGGCAACTACCTGATCACCGGCCTTTTGTTTGCGGTTGCTTTCCTGGCGCTGGGGACACAATGGCTGATAAACAATCGTGTGACCATGTTCGGCATGGGACACTTGATGATCGCCGTCGACCAGACCTCTTACCCGGCTGTTGAGAATAAGCTGACCTCTTACCTTAAGTCAAAGCTGCGAGGTTTAAACCTGGAGACCATGGCTACCATGGAAGACCGGGTTAGCCTGCACTACCAGTATCGCCGGCAGTCGGGTTTCAACTGGTCGGCTTTCACCAACGAGCTTAACGAGCTTGCAGGAACTGCCAAGGTCGAGGTTTTTGTCAGCTGATACCGGCGTAAATGAGACCTGAAGGTAATTACGATGGAAGATTAGATTGATATGAAGAAAATAATTGCACTATTATTCATATTAGTTCTGGTCTTTCCTCTTTTTGCCTGTATCGATGCCGGTTCCACAGACCACTCCGAAAGCGGGTTGAATAGCGCAGACGGCAAAACGGTTGACATAAAGCAAACCTCGGATTTGAGCAGGGACAACATCGGGATATCCAGCATCATATTGAAAGGCGATTCGATAATCCTGGATGGGGGCGGCGGGGTAGTGGATGGCAATAGAATAGCGATCACGTCTTCCGGCACGTATATTGTAAGCGGCACACTGAACGACGGGCAGATAGTCGTGCAAACTGAGGATAAAGAGACTATTAATTTAGTTTTAAACGGAGTGGATATAACCTGTTCAACCGGCGCTGCGATTTATATAGATAAAGCCAAACAAACCGTTATTACCTTAGCGGATGGAACTGAAAACTATGTAACAGACGGGAGCTCTTACATTTTTGCGGATTCAACATCCGACGAGCCCAATGCGGCGCTTTTCAGCAAGGACGATTTGACCATTAACGGCAGCGGTACGCTGACGGTAAAAGCGAACTACAATAACGGGATTCAAAGCAAGGATGACCTTGAGATACTGGACGCAAATATCATTGTCAACGCAGTAAATGACGGTATCAGGGGCAGAGACTCCGTAGTTATGGGTAATGCGAATATCAGTATTAATGCGGGCGGTGACGGAATCCAGTCCAATAATGATGAGGATGCGCAGAAGGGATATATCGATATCTCCGGCGGTACTATAGATATCACCGCAGCCATGGATGGTATTCAAGCGGAAACAAATGTTGTTGTAAGCGATGGAGATATAACAGTATCCTCGGGCGGTGGAAGCATCAATGGCATAGTCAGAGCCCGTACGGGAATGAATCCATGGGAGAACCAACGAATAGCGGATAGCTCCGATAGCGGCAGCTCTTCCGTCAGCGCCAAAGGGATAAAGGCCGTAATGGATATTACTATTGAAGGAGGCAATATCAAAATAGATTCCGCCGATGATTGCATACATTCAAATTGCAGCTTGAAGATCAATGGCGGTAGCATCATTTTAACCTCCGGAGATGACGGAATACATGCGGATTCTTCCTTGGAGATAAATGGCGGAGATGTTAGTATCACAAAATCTTACGAAGGTATTGAAAGCTCAGTAGTAACGATCAATAATGGAAACATCCGCGTTATGGCAGATGACGACGGTGTGAATGTTGCCGGTGGCATTGACGGCTCCTCGATCGGCGGAAGGCCGGGCCAGAATACCTTCGAGTCTTCCGGCAACAACTATCTCAATATCAACGGCGGATATATGATAATTGACGCTGCCGGTGATGGCCTTGATGCAAACGGAAAAATCAGTATGACCGGTGGCCTGGTTGTCGTGAATGGACCCACGGCCAATGATAACGGTGCTCTGGACCACAGCGGGTTTGTAATGACAGGCGGATTCCTGCTTGCGGTCGGTAGCTCCGGCATGGCGCAGGCCCCGGACACATCGTCTACCCAGTATGCGGTGATTATTAATCTGTCGTCAGTTCAACCTGCAGATGCTCTGGTTCATATTGAGACTACAGAGGGCGAAACGATCCTAACATTTGCACCTTCAAAGGCATATCAGTCGGTCGTGTTATCCTCTTCCAATCTCAAAAACGGTACAACCTATATTGTATACTGTGGAGGCAGGTCAACCGGCACTGCATTGGACGGCTTATATGCCGGTGGCACATATACACCCGGCACGCAGGTTGCCAGCTTTACGGTTTCCAGCATTTTAACCAGCATCGGCACGACCGGGGGTGGTTTCCCCGGCGGTATAAGGCGCTGAATCAGCCTGTCAGACAGCAAGCGGCTTTGCCACTCTTTTGAAGTCATGCTTTACTAACGTTCGCTCGTTTAAGTAATTACATTACGAAAATAATTTTACGAGCTTATACAGATCCTTACCTTTATATTACCCGTAAACCATATCTGATGACATCGCCTTAGCTGTCCTCATACGAGCTGCCATGGTACGCCCGACATTTCGAGTTATCTTATAGCCTATCGGCAGATTTTGTTCGCAAAATTCGTGCAATTTTGCCTGATCCAAAACAACTACGGTGGCTTTCTCCAGAGCAACAGCAGAGGCAGTTCGCTTATATGGTAGCATCAGTGTTGACCATCCCAGGACATCTCCCGATATGGCTGTATAAACAGTCTGTTTTTCTGCAGTCTGAACAGCCAGTTTCCCTTCCTCGACGATATAAATGTGTACTGCGTCGTCACCTTCTTTAAATACAGTATCGCCTGAATTGTAGATTCTCGTCTGTCCAACACCGAGAACCTTCTTGATATCCTCCTCATTCAATCCTTGAAATAAGGCTGCCTTTGTTACTTTCTCAACAGAGACCGTTTCTGGTGTTTTACCCGATACGTTAGGACGAAGTGGCGCTGCCAGACCGATTCGTTGTGTAATTAAGCCCATGACCGTTGGATCAGCGTTTGGCGGGCCGCCGCACTCAGGTCGATAACATGTCACATCAGTATAAGTACAATGAGCATTACAGCCAGGACAGCTGTCAGGAGGCTTTGCTCCGTCACAAAAGTAACCGCATTCCACACACTGCCATTTCGACATCTCTTTCTCCTGTTATTCTTGTATTCAACTTCGTTCGTGCAGTTCCAAACTAAGAGATGGCACTGCCTGATCCAACCTCCACCTTGTTTTGTCTATAGGGTCCTAATGCTCTTACGTCTTCAGTGATCTTATTTACTGCTGAAACGAAATCTTCAGCGCAGGAAGCGCACACCCATTGCAGGCGAATGCGTGGTTCTTCAATTCCAAGTTGCCTGGTCAGTTTTTTAAGCAGGGTCATACGCATCAGTGTTTTGTAATTTCCATCGATATAATGGCAATCGCCAAGGTTGCAGCCGCAGACCAATACACCATCGGCGCCTTCTTTAAAAGCCTTAAGAACAAAGGCCGGCTCCAGCCCACCGCTACACATGAGGCGTATTGACATGACATTAGGTGCACACTTGGCACGGGAAACACCGGCTAGGTCTGCCCCGGCGTAAGAGCACCAATTACATAGAAAGGCAACAATTTTTGGCTCAAAACTCATACTAGTACCCCCTCAATTTCTGCCAGAATTTGTGTTTCACTGAAATTACGAGTAGAAATTGCACCGCTTGGGCAGGCGGCGCCACATACATTGCACCCTTTGCAGAGGATGCGGTTGACCCTGGACACATTACTGGTCTCATCAAAAAATATAGCCCCATATGGACACAATGCGCTACATACCTTACAAGCCGAGCAAATGTTTTCATCGATAGAAGCTGTGATAGCCCCGGTATCCATCTTTCCCCGTACTACCATTGCCAGCGCACGAGCAGCAGCTGCGGAAGCCTGCGCTACCGTATCAGGAATATCTTTTGGTCCCTGGCAGCAGCCAACTATAAAAATACCCTCTGACATGGTTGCCACTGGATCCAGCTTGGGATGGCGTTCCATAAAGAAACCATCGCGGCTTCGGCCCAAGCGAAGAATCTGAGCTACCTTTTCTGAATCAGAGCGTGGTTTAAGAGCTACGCCTAAAACCACCATATCAACAGTGACATTGATAATATTTCCAAGCAGGGTATCCTCGCAGGTCAAGACAAGTTTCTCCTCATCTACGGAGTCTGACATATCGGGCGTAATGCTTGCCAGTTTTCCTCTTATAAAATTCACATGTTCTCCCTGAACCCGCTCGTAGAATTCTTCATACGCCTTTCCTGCACAACGCATATCAATATATATTTGATATACTTCACCTCCCGTTTTCTCTTTAAAAAGGTGAGAGTATTTCAATGAATGCATGCAGCATACACGGGAGCAATATGCATTGAAATTTTGGTCTCTACTGCCTACGCAGTGAACTACGGCTAAACTCTTGGGTTCCCTTCCGTCAGCCAGTTTCAGCTGTCCTGCAGTGGGGCCCGACGGGCTGCAAAGCCGCTCGAATTCGAGACTTGTAAAAACGTTTGGTAAATTTCCATAGCCGTATTGTGAAATGGGAGTCGGGTCAAAAACGTCATAACCTGTAGCTACAATTATTGCACCTACTTGGAGGTCTATATATAAATCCTCCTGTTGGAAATTTACCGCTTGAGCTTCACAAAATTTTTCACAGGCTTTGCATTTACCCTTTAAAAAATAGACACAACGTTCTCGATCAATAACCGGTATGTTAGGTATTGCCTGTGGGAATGGAGTATAAACCGCCTTACGCAAACCAAGGTCGGCATCGAATTCACTGTCCGTCGACCAGGGGCATTTCTCAATGCAGATACCACAACCCACGCATTTATCTTCGTCGATATAGCGTGCCTTGCGCCTGACTTTTACTGTGAAATTGCCCACATATCCCGACACATCAACCACTTCGCTATAGGTCATCAAGCGTATGTATGGACTGCGGGCGACCTCATTCATTTTTGGCGTCAGTATACAAGCGGAACAGTCAAGCGTGGGGAATGTTTTGTCAAACTGGGCCATATGCCCGCCGATGCTTGGCTCCCTTTCCACTAAATATACTATCTGCTGGGAATTGGCTATCTCCAGTGCAGCCTGAATACCGGCAATCCCACCGCCGATGACCAGCGTAGCAGGAAATATTGGTACTGTCTGTTCCTCGATGGATGAATGGTGGATTACACGTTTTATTGCACCACTGACCAGTCTGTTTGCCTTTTCAGTGGCAAGGGGACCGTGCTCATGGCACCAGGCGCACTGTTCTCTGATATTGGCGATCTGCAATAGATACGGATTGAGTCCGGATTCTCTCAGCACGTTCTGAAAGGTTTGCTCGTAGAGCCTGGGTGAACAGGCAGCTACTACCACGCGATTGATACCCAGTTGCATAATGTCCTGCCTGATCAGGTTCTGCCCCTTGCTGGAGCACATATAAAGATAATCTCTTGCCACGCTTACATTTTCCAGTCCCTTGGCATGTTGCGCCACCTCTTCGACATTCACTGTGCTGGCTATATTATGTCCGCAGTGGCAAACGTAGACCCCTATTTTGATATCTTCGTCCGGTTTTCCCTTTAATGAACTCACGATAAACCCTCACAAATTAATTCAACAACGTCTTTGATCTCGATAGGCTTCGTGTCGGAGAAACCAAGAAGGCTGTCTTCAAAATTAAGCATGCAATATGGGCAGGAGACAGCCAGCACATCCGCACCTGCGTCCAATGCCTGCTGTATTCTCAGATCAGAAAATCTCTCATCCTTTTTGGTGTCCATCCAGATCCTTCCGCCCCCGCCGCCACAGCACAAAGTATTATCTTTGATATCTGACATCTCCACTATCTCAATGCCCGGAATGCTTTTTAGAATTTGACGAGGCTCGTCATATATTGCGTTGTGTCTTGCTAAATAACATGAGTCATGATAAGCGACTTTCTTTTTTACCTCTTTTTTAAACGTTAGCTTTTCGTCACTTATCAGCTGAGCAAGATACTGAACCATATGCAAAACTTCGAATTCTGCCCCCAGTTTCGAGTATTCATTCTTGAATGAGTGATAGCAATGCGGAGAGCTGACCAGAATTTGCTTGACCCCCGCCTCTGAAAAAGCTTCAAGATTCTTGTTTGCCAGACTTCGGAACAGATTTTCATCACCCGCCTTACGCACGCTTTCACCACAGCAGTTTTCCTTGTCGGCCAGGATATTGAAATCCACACCGGCGACTTTCAATATTTGGGCCGTAGCCATGGCTACTCTTTTCACCTTGGGTTCATATGCAGGTATGCAACATGAAAAATATAATGTGTTGCTATTGACGTGATGTTTCAGCTTTAAAGAAGTAGCCCAATCACCACGTTCTTCAGGCGGCTGTCCCAACGGATTGCCCGCTCCCGCAATATTTGTTATTGCCAGCCGGAGCGAGTCAGGGATTTTCGATGTGCCGGTCTCGGTAATTACTCTACGCGCGGCCCGCATGATATCGATTATCTCTACTCCGCGGGGACAGCGCTGAACACAATTGCGGCAGGTTGTGCATAACCACAGGTCATCGGATTCAAAATCAATCACACCCAGTTGTGCCTGGTGAATTAACCGGCGGACCATGAAACTCCTAACCTGGTTCCAGGGACAACTGCCGGTGCATAACCCGCATTGATAGCAATTGTCCAGCTTCTCGCCCCCTGCCTCCCTGATCATGTCAGCAGCTTCTTTAAAAAGGGTTAGTGCTACCATCTTTCCTCACTCACTTAAAATTTTGCTGATATCTGTCTCATACAATGTCATTTTTTATTCGGTTATCCCTGACTGGAATTGAGGCTAATATATTCGTTTACCGTCACTATCATAAATTTCAAGAATTGTAGAAGGCTGACCAGGTAGATTGTGAGTGGCGCAACCAAAGCAAGGGTCGTAAGGACGCCAGGCCATTTCAATACGGTTTAACAGACCCTCGGTTATTTCAGTTCCTGCTTTGATCAGTCCCATAGCTGCTTTCTTAACCGACAGATTGATCGCAGCTGCATTATTTACTGTGGCCACGATCAGGTTGGCTTTCTTTATTATTCCGTTTTCATCGGTAACGTAGTGATGGATTAAGGTACCGCGCGGTGCCTCCACGATACCAACACCCTCGTCCGGAGTGGACGAAGGTATCGTTCTTATATCGGGGCTGGTGATTTCAGGATCCCGGCTCAGTTCGAGTAATCTTTCCGCCGCGTAAAGGATCTCAACTAACCGTGCCCAGTGTGTTGCCAGCGTATAATGTGCCGGTTTGCCGCCGAGAGTTGAGTACATCTTTTCATAAGCTTCCTGAGCCAGTGGGGTTGCCATCCCGTCGGAGGCGTTCAAGCGGGCCAGAGGAGCTACACGGAAGACACCGCTGTCTTTACCATCGCAGAATCCCTTCCACCCGACTTGCTTAAGGTAAGGGAACTTGATATAGGTCCAGGGCTCGACATGTTCGGAGATGTGTTTAAGATAATCAGATGAAGAAAACTTAACGAATTCTTTACCGTCAGGGTCAACTACCCTGAGCTGACCGTCATAGAAATTGACTTTATTTTTGTCATCGACCATACCCATGTAATACGTATGGTGAGCAAATGTATCACTCAGGATCATTTCTACATAAGCTTTGTTCTTGAGCACGATATCATCGAAGACTTTGAGCGATAGCTTGGCAAATTCCACGGAATCCTTGGCAATTTGTTCAATTTCTTTTCGTTCGTCTTCATTGAGGCCTTTGCTGACACCGCCGGGTAAACCAAATACAGGGTGCACTGCCCTCCCGCCAAGCATCTGGATGATATGATGGTTTTGCATGCGGGTTTTTATTACAGCTCCCGCTAATTCGAGCCCGACTTTGGCAATAACACCTAAAATATTTCGTTCGGCCACAGGAGCATCCGGCCCCATGACAAAATCGGGACCGCCAAGTATATAGAAATGTGTGGTATGGTCTGTAACATAGAACGCACTATTGAGTAACTCACGAAGTTTTTTAGCCGGCCCCGGAGGATCGGTATGAAACAGGGCATCCAGTGTTTTACTTGATGCCAGGTGATGGGCTTCAGGGCAGACACCACATATTCTCTGTGTTATCTGGGGCATATCCTCTGCCAGACGGCCTTCGGTAAATTTTTCGAATCCCCTGAGTTCAGGTATCTGGAAATAAGTATTTTGAACCTCGCCTGAATCATCGAGGAAGATCGATATTTTGCCATGCCCTTCTAATCGAGTGACAGGGTCAATAGTGATTTTTCTCATTTAATTGCCGCCCTCCTTACCAACGAGTCGGGTAAACTGTAGCGATAGCATGTTCCTGCAGGGTCATAAAAATTCTTAAGGATTGCATGTATCTCATCCTCATCTTTAGAGTCAATCACGGAGGCTACTGCGCTGAGGAAATGGGCTCCCTGGTCGATGACTCCCTCTACAGAGCCGTAGCATCCGGTACAGGGCATATTTACCTGAGGGCAAAGGGCTCCACAACCGCCACGCGTGGCGATACCAACACATAGCAATCCCTGTTCCAGTAAACAGACTTCGGGGTCAGGGATGAACTCATATGAACGATAAATCTTCTTAATCTTTTTTACATCCCTTTTACGGGCACACTCATCACAAACAGCTTTAACATTGTGTGAAATTACTGTGCCCTTAGGTGGCAGTTTACCCTGGATCAGGGCCTCAAGGGCCAGCCAGGTCGTCTTTTCTTCGGGAGGACAACCAGGAATATAGTAATCGACTTCTACGACTTGATTGAGCGTGCTTACAGTATCATAGAAAACGGGAATATCAAGGTCTCCTTCAGGCACTTGATAATTCGGTTGAGGGAATACGTTGCTGTTTTTATCAGTTGATGCTGTCTCTCTATACACTGTATCGAAAATTTGCTGTCGGTTATGCAGGTTGCCTAATCCGGGTATACCGCCTCGGCAGGCGCAAGCGCCATAGGCGATAAATATCTTGGATTTTTCACGAAGCATGATGACCATATGTTCCTGTTCCGAATTTCTGATGGCGCCGTTGAACAGGCAGACATCGATGCTCTTATCCGGCATATCTTCAACATCTGCATACTTGGCATCTATAGCAACCGGCCAGAAGACAATGTCAGCTGCTTCTGCAAGTTTCAGGATCTTACCCCCGATCATTAATTGGGCTATTTCGCAACCACCACAACTCGCTGCCCAGTATAATGCCAGCTTTAACTTAGCCATCACCTTCTCCTCAGGAATCCGGCCAATCAGGAAATCCCGATATTCTGCCTCCAGCCCGGACAACGGCTTTATTGTCTGCTAGCCGATTCCTTTAACCCAAAAGCTTTATTGTTGTTTGCCGCCTTGCATTTCAGAAGAGTTTCCCACATGACTCTCTCCAGAAGCTCAGGAGCAACAGGCTTAATCAAGTAATCAACCGCACCTACTTTCATAGCCTCAACAGCCAGTTCTACCGATGGATAAGCCGTTATAACTATGCATTGCATGCGGGGCTTTAAATCCTTAGCCTCACTTAATACCTGGAGGCCGCTTTTTCCGGGCAACCTTACGTCCACGATTAAAATGTCGTAGTCCTCTTTTGCCACTAAGGTAAGAGCTTCTTCGCCGTTCTCCGTTGTTGTAACCTGATAAGTATCCTTTAGCCAGTCCCTGAGGGACTCACGTATAATCGTCTCGTCTTCAACAATCAGGACGGAGGCGCGCTCGGTCGTATGCTGCCCGGTGCTGTCCGATAATAGCTTGACCACATAATCCTGAATAGTCGTGTCCCCATACACACACCGAACTTTAAGTTTTTTATACAGTTCCTCAGGGATTCTTATGTGTATCTGCCTTTGTCTCATAGCCTGGCTATGTACCTCAACGGGTATATTGGTACTTTTACTAATATATATCATTATACCGCACCAGTCAAGTGCTAATTTTACCCCTTGACAAATAATTTTTAGTCTGGTAATTTAAAAGCAAATACTTATATACCTTCACAGGTACAAATATACCAATATACCTTTTATTATAATCATGATGTATTTATAGCGCATCTTCATTTTTATCAGGCCGGTTATGATAAACCAAATGGCGGAGGTATTAGTGGAACCGAGAATAGGAGTGTATGTTTGTCACTGTGGCAGCAATATCGCCGGCACTGTTGATGTTGAGGAGGTAAGCCGTTTTGCCGGGGAGCTGGAGTCAGTAAAGGTGGCGCGGGACTATAAGTTCATGTGCTCTGAACCGGGGCAAAACATGATCAAAGACGATATAAGGGAGCTTGGCCTTAACCGTGTAGTTGTTGCATCCTGCTCGCCTACTTTACATGAGCCTACATTCCGCCGGGTGTGCCAGGAATCGGGGATAAATCCTTACCTGTTTCAGATGGCGAATATACGGGAGCAGTGCTCATGGGTTACGGAGGATCATGATGGTGCTACCGTGAAAGCCAAAGCGCTGGTGGGAGCGGCGGTAAATCGCGTTTACTATCATGAGCCGCTGGATGTGAGGCAGGTTTCCATAAATCCCAATACGCTGGTGGTTGGCGGAGGTATAGCCGGCATCCAGGCCGCGTTGAAAATTGCCGATGCGGGGCACAAGGTTTATCTGGTGGAGAGGACGCCCAGCATAGGTGGACATATGGCGCAACTGGATAAGACCTTTCCCACGCTGGACTGCTCTGCCTGTATTCTTACACCCAAGATGACGCTGGTCAGCCGGCATCCCAATATAGAACTGCTGACCTATAGTGAGGTTGAGGATGTATCGGGTTATATAGGCAGTTTCAAGGTTAAAATCAGGAAGAAGGCACGCTATGTTGATATGGACAAATGTACCGGATGTGGCCTGTGCCAGGAGAAGTGTCCCTGGAAAGCCCCAAGTGAATTCGAGGTTGGCCTTGGCAAGCGGAAGGCAATTTATATTCCTTTTGCTCAGGCTGTCCCCAATAAACCGGTTATCGACGCCGAACACTGCGCGTATTTTTTAAAGGGAACGTGCCGAGCCTGCGAAAAATTTTGTGAGGCAAAAGCCATTGACTTCGATCAGAAGGATGAAGTGGTCGAGGTAGATGTGGGCAATGTGATTCTGGCTACGGGCTATGATCTATTCAAGCCTTCCGGTATTTACGAATACGGATACGGAAAACTTGACAATGTAATTACCAGTCTTGAGTTTGAGAGACTGGTGAACTCTGCGGGACCGACACAGGGGGAGATTTTACTAAAGAACGGCTCTCATCCGAAGAGCATTGCCATAATCCACTGTGCTGGTAGCAGGGATAAAGATTATCACGAGTACTGCTCCCGCGTCTGCTGCATGTATTCCATGAAGTTCAGCCACCTCATCAGGGAACATATGGCTCAGACTAAAAGTTATGAGTTTTATGTAGATATCAGGAGTTTCGGCAAGGGCTATGAAGAGTTTTATAACCGGGTAGTCGATGAACAAACCGTATTTATTAAGGCACGACCGAGTAAAGTAACTCAAGACGCTGGAAAGCTTGGTGATGAGAGTAAGCTTGTCGTTCATTACGCTTCAAGTGACGGCACTGAGCATCAGCAGCCGGTTGACATGGTTGTGATTAGTACCGCTCTCGAACCTCAAAAAGATGCGGACGCTGTCGGCCGCTTGTTTGGTGTCAGCCGCAGTGCCGACGGCTTTTTCCGCGAAAGGCATCCCAAAATGGACCCGATGGCTACAATGAATGAAGGCATATTTATAGTAGGTTGTTGTCAAGGGCCAAAAGATATTCCGGATACTATTGCCCAGGCTTCGGGAGCTGCCGGGCGCGTCCTGGCTATGATCAGCAAAGGAGAAGTTGAGATAGAGGCTACGACGTCGGTAATTGACGAAGCACGTTGCGCCGGTTGCCGTGTTTGTGAAGGCTTATGCCCCTTTAGGGCTATTTCCTTTGATGCTGAAAAGAAGGTCAGCCGTATCAATGAAGCTCTGTGTAAGGGATGCCGTGTGTGCGTGGCGGCCTGTCCCAGCGCTGCTATTTCAGGCAAACACTTTACTACCAAACAGATCATGGCTGAAATAAAGGGAATGCTGATTGAAAGTAAAAGAGGAAGTTGAAAGTGGAACCGAGAATAGGAGTGTATGTTTGTCACTGTGGCAGCAATATCGCCGGCACTGTTGATGTTGAGGAGGTAAGCCGTTTTGCCGGGGAGCTGGAGTCAGTAAAGGTGGCGCGGGACTATAAG
>Ga0265297_10002666_pt1 | contig 35284 bp, 36 predicted proteins | sample Munlanlwell13791_FD_192502 | JGI IMG/M metagenome (GOLD analysis project Ga0265297, IMG submission 192502) | Leachate microbial communities from a municipal landfill in Southern Ontario, Canada - Leachate well 137-91 | ecosystem: Engineered > Solid waste > Landfill > Unclassified | place... | reverse complement strand
TTGCAGATCCAACAGCACTGTTGTCATAACCGGCTCTGACAGCTAGAGCTTTTAGAGTAAGGGCAGAGTTAATAGCGACTGGGACAGTGTATTGAGTAGAACTGGTAGTAGGAGTATCTCCATTAGTCGTGTAGTAGATATTATCTGCGCCAGCTGAACTAATAGTAACAGTGGTACCAAAAGCAATGGCACTAGAATCTGGGCTAAAGCTTGGAGTGGCTTGAGCACCATTAGTGATTGGGAAAACAGCTGAGACTTCGCCTGAGTTAATGAGATTAGTAGCAGTAGCTCCTGTAACAGTAAAGAAGTCAGCGCTAACTCCAGTTAGGGTATAGCCTGCTTTAGGAGTAAGAGTAATAGTCGCTGTATAGATTGTACTAGGAGCAAAAGTAACTGGATTTGTGTTCCAAGTAACAGTACCGGTATATTCGACTGATTCAGTAATAGTTGTGACTGGAGTAGCGCCGGTAGCAGGAGCGGTCACACCATTAATAGCTGCAATGGATATTGGTGTAGTGCTATCTCTTGTTATGTTAATAGTGTATGTCTTAGCAGATTTACCTGTTTCTGTAGCCATAACAGTGATAACCTTTTCTACACCAGCGGTGAGTGCAATACTACCAGAGGCTTCACCAGATGTGACTGGAGTACCATCTACTGTAATTGTGCCAGAACCAGTTGGAGTAACAGTAATACTAGAGACTGCGTTTAAGACAGTGACAGAGTTGTAAATATAATCATCTGCCTGGAAAGTAAAATTACTAGGAGATCCACTTAAAACTATATTAGATAAATCAGGCGTCACAGCTTGAGTATAGCTAGCAGATCCAACAGCACTGTTATCATAACCGGCTTTTACAGCTAGGGCTTTTAATGTTAGGGCTGAGTTAATAGCTACAGGTGTAGTGTATTGAGTAGAGCTGGTAGTAGGAGTATCTCCATTAGTCGTGTAGTAGATATTATCTGCTCCGGCTGAAGTAATAGTAACAGTAGTGCCAAAAGCAATGGCACTAGAATCTGGGCTAAAGGTAGGAGTAGCTTGGGCAGAATAATTTCTAGTTATGTTAATAGTATAAGTTTTAGAAATTTTACCAGGCTCAGTTGTTTCTATTGTAATAGTTTTTTCTACACCAGCAGTTAAAGAAATACTAGCGGAGGTTTCTCCGGAAATTACTTCTACGCCTTCAACCATTATTGTGCCTGGTCCAGTTGGAGTAACAGTCACACTGGCAATGCTATTCAAAACAGTAACAGAATTATAATTATAAATTCCTGCAGCAAAAGAATAATTAGCAGGTGTTCCGCTAATAACTAAACTTACTAAATTGGCGCTAGTAGATTGCGCAAAATTAGCAGTCACGGAAATATTTCCGGTTACATTAGTGTCAGTTCGAGCAGCTGTTAATACTCCATCACTCCAGTTAGTGAAATAATAACCAGTGTTAGCTACCGCGGTCACTTGCGAACCATTACTGCCATGATTAATAGTTTGAGGTGATGTGCCGGAGATAGAACCATTAGACCCGGCAGTATAAGTTAAAGTATAAGTATTAATAGCAAAGCTTGCGGTCACAGAAATATTTCCAGTCACAGCAAGATCAGTTCTAGCAGCAGTTAAAACCCCATCACTCCAACTAGTAAAATGATAACCAGCGTCAGCCGTAGCAGTAACAGCCGAACCATCACTGCCGTGATTAACGGTTTGAGGTGATGTGCCGGTAATAGAACCATTAGACCCGGCAGTATAAGTTAAAGTATAAGTATTAATAGCAAAACTAGCTGTAACAGAAATATTATCAGTAATATTAAGATCAGTTCTGGTAGCAGTTAAAATACCATCACTCCAAATAGTAAAATGATAGCCTGTATTAGGCGTAGCAGTCACTTCAGATCCATCATTACCATAATTAACTGTTTGAGGTGATGTGCCAGTAATAGAGCCATTAGAGCCAGCTGAGTAATTTAGAGTATATGAATTAATAGCAAAAGTAGCTGTCACAGAAAGATCACTCGTAACATTAGTATCAGTTCTAGTAGCGGTTAAGACACCATCACTCCAGCTAACAAAATAATAACCCGTATTAGGTACAGCTGTTAAGCTAGAAGCATCCTCACCATGAACAACAACTTGTGAAGTAGTACCTGTCAGAGAGCCATTAGAACCAGCGCTATAATTCAAATTATAAGATGCTGGACTAGAGCTAGGAATAGGTAGTAGTGGGTTACGATTTAATTTCTCTCCACAAGCTACTGAAATATTTTTAATATCAGCGCCATTAATTACTCCAACATTATTACTAATAAAGCAACTACGATTTGAAAAAGTTGGTTTAACAGCTACAAAGTAGCTAGCACCATTAGGTAATTTTTTCGGAAAAGTAAAAATACTATCATCACCTAAATTAATTGTAATCTCATCAACACCGTTATTTTGTAAAGTAACATGATCAACAATTCCAAAAATATTTCCACCAACAGAATAAAAACCAGACTGAGTAGAATTATTAGTTACTGGTTTTTGTGTGTTGTCCGTCTGATTATTGTTATTGGTGTTTGACTGATTATTATTTTTTTCTAGAATTTTTTTATTAATAAAATCTCTGGTAGCTAAACCGAAAAAACCATTAGCCGGAATTATTTTATTAGCTTGCTGAAACCTAATTAGGGCGGCTCTAGTAATAGGACCAAAATAATTAGTTTCTCTGCCTGGCGAACCAGGACCAGCAGTGGCTAGAATATAACCATTGTTATTTAAAAATTTTTGTAGTTCTTTTACGTCTTGGTCAATATCACCTAATTGAAGTTCGTCTTTAAAAACATAATCATTATTTAACTCTGTTGTAGGTGCTGGAACATTAACTGTGTTATTAATTAAATTTCTAGTGGCTATGCCAAAAAATCCATTAGCCGGAATTATTTTATTAGCTTGCTGAAACCTAATTAGGGCGGCTCTAGTAATAGGACCAAAATAGGTAGTTTCTCTACCTGGTGAGCCAGGTCCAGAGGTAGCTAAAACATAGTTATTATTATTTAGATAGTTTTGTAATTCCTTAACATCCTGACCAACATTACCAAGACTAAGATCACGATTAAAAACAAAATTATTGTCGGCTTGAACTGAATTTCTGGTTATATTAAAAAATCCTAGACATAAAAATGTTAGGCAGAAAAATAACAAGACTGATTTTAGATTCAATTTAGTCATGAAAACATTTTTGTTTTTATTGTTTACCCCTTAATTTTATCACAAAATAGGCTGCTAGTAAATAACAAAAAGTGCAAAAAACAACAATTTTCTTAAAAAATTAAGAAAAAAATTTTAAAAAACATTAAAAAATTTTGTCAAGCCCCCCCCCTAATAAAAAAATCAGCACAATTGAATGGCTGATTTATTAGAACGATATCCACAGCTTTAGTAAATAAGATATCTAATCACTTCCTAGCGATAAGTCGGGCGACGCCGTGCTGATGCGCAGTTACAAATCCAAGATGACCAGGGTCAAGAATTATATTTTCAAAATAATAATAAATTTTAAAATCAGAAAATAATTTTAATAACTCTTGCAGTTCAAAATAAAATAAAAATTTATTTTCTTTTTTAAAACTAGGATCTTCAATCGTAAAGACTTCTAATAAAACATAACCACCTTGTTTAATTTTATTTTTTATATCACTAATAATTTTTAAAGCCTCAGTCCTAGAAATAAAATTCAAAACATCTTTGCAAATTATGACTTCAAATTTATTGTCTCTAATCTCATAATCACGAATATCAACTTGATCTAATTTAACATTGGTTAAATTAAAATTAACTAATTTATTATTTAATTGTTGAACCATGTCGACTGATTTATCAATCGCTTCAACTGTAAAATTATTTTGCGCTAAAAACAAAACCTCATTCCCCTGCCCAAAGCCTAGGTCAAGTATTTTACTTTCAGGAATAAAATTTTTATAAATTAATTTAAGCATCTAATAATGATAATAAATCAAACTCAAGATATAATTTAAATCTACCAGCTACAATGTTTTTAATTGTAATCCAAGCCGATTCAAAATTATTAATATCATCTACTACTATCTTCTCGCGCTGCCATGATTAAAGTCGCGACTAAAATAATTACTACAATTAAAATCAAAAATACTCTCATAGTCTAAGTAAAAATTAACTAATAAAATCAAAAATAATTTTAATAGAAGAATTAATCTTTCTTCTCAACAACAATAGTACATTTTGTTACTAAAGCAGCAATCGCACCAACCGCAGCTAAAACTGGGGCGAGCACAACACCGATTGCACCGATCGTTAAAGGAATTTCTATTAAAGTTTTATCAGCTTCATTTTTTATAATAATGCGACGAATATTTCCTTCATGAATGATTGCTTTAACTTTGGCTAATAATTCATCACCATTAATTTTAAATTCTTGTTGAGACATATGATTAATATTTTTATAAATCTTATTTAGTCATTTTAGGCTAATTAATGAGGTTTGTAAAGTTATCCACAGCCAGTACTTGACGCTAAATTTTAATATGGTATATTTAATGTAATATATTTTTTACGTATAAAATATATTACTATTATTAAGTAAACTATATGTTAGGAAAACCATCATGGTTCATGCGCCGAAAATACACGGGTTGGGGCTTTACGCCTAAAACCTGGCAAGGTTGGGTATATATTCTGGTCATGATCCTACCTTTTATCATTATTACCGAACTTGGTAAATTTGGTAAGGCCGGATTAATCTTTATGATTATCTGGGGGATAATTTTTGTGGTTGATTTTGTCCATATTTTATTAAATTTAAAAATGGATGAAAGAGAAAGAATTCATGAAGCGATTGCTGAGCGTAATGCCCTTTGGATAATTATTACCGTCTTAGTCATTGGTCTTGTCTATCAAGCTGCCGTCGGCGTGGCTGCCCAGAATGCTTTTAAAGCTGACCCAGTAATTCTAATTGCTTTAGTAGCTGGATTGCTCGCCAAAATAATTTCCAATATCTATCTTGATAGAAAAAATTAAACACTTGATATGGAAACTAATATCGCTTATTATCGCGAGAAGCTGGGGCTAACACAGGAAAAATTAGCTGACATGATTGGTGCTACGCGCCAAACAATTATTTCTTTAGAACAGGGTCGCTATAATCCTTCCCTACTCCTAGCTCATAAAATCACCAAAGCTTTACAGAGAAAATCTATTGAAGAAGTTTTTATTATCAAATAAAATATCTCTTAACATAAACGCCGTAAACCACTTAAGGTTTGCTGCGTTTTATTATTGTCCTTGGGGCTGTGGCAGAACTACGCTGCGGAAAATTCCCTAACAAGCTTACCTACCGGCAGGCAGGCGAGGAGAATATGTCGTAGCGAAAACAAAATTATCTAATTATAGCTAAAAGATTCTTGTAGATATTCATTGGCGAGATAGGAACAAACACCATCCTCGTGTGCAAGAACAAATTCTGTAATACCAACATCAAACATCATCTTAGTACAAACAGTGCAGTATAATTTATTTTTTCCTCCGAGTAACCTTCTTTCACCATTTGCATAAAAACGTACAAAGTAAAGCTTTGCTCCTTTTATTTTTTCTGAATTAGTTTTTAAAGCATCCATAACTGCTCGCTGCTCAGCATGCAGGCAACAAGTTTTGTCAGTAACTTTTTGATTATAAGAATCTTTTTTTATATTACACCTACGCTCTGCCTCGTCATTACCAGGAGGAGAATTAAAGCCCCGACCAATAATTACACCATCTACAACAATAACGGCGCCGCATTTCGCCCTTTGGCAAGTGGCACTCTGTGCAACCTTAACCGCTTCATTTATCCAGTCCAAGGCTTCTTCCGCCTCTTGTCCTTCTAAATATTTCATAAAGATAGTGATTTTAATTTTTATTTTCTCGAGAAATTATGCCGGAGCGGAAAACTATTTTTATTATTTAGATTAATTTGTCTTTTTGACTGATAATGTAAGATTTTTTGCTACTTCAAGATTAATTGGTAAGACGGCTAAAATGATTCTAGTCTTTCCCCCAGTAAGAGCGGGACCGACGCCAAGATCAATTGCATAAATGGTCTTGTCACGATTAGCTACTGAAATATCTTTGCCATTTTTATCAATTTCAGTTGATTGCTCCACGAAAACAAGCGTGTACGCAGTCAAACCAGATGTTGTTTTAAACGCCACTGGATTTTTAGCATATTTAGGACAGGTAACTGATCCACCCACACCATCGGCGTCGCAAAGCAACTTGACTCTTTTGAACATAAAATCAGCAAAAGAAAGATCTGCATCTTCGGGTTCGGCAAAAACAACAGATGTACTTGCTTGATCAACTAAATACTGACCCCTATCACTCCCAACCCTTAAAGTATATTTTGCAGGATAATCAAAGGAATATTTATAAACTGGATTAGTGTATGTTTCTAAGTTGATTGGAGTTTCGATTGACGTAAACTTAAACGAGTCAAGTATGTATTGCTCTTCTGCATTTAGTTTTGTATCACCATAAAAAACTAAAGTATAAAACATAGGATTTGGTCGATCTGTGGCGTAGGCAATATATGGTTTAGTACAACTTGGACCATCACAAGAACCTTTGGGTGCTTCAAAAATTGCAGCGGTCTGTCCACCCATGGTTCCTTCCCCTACTCGCGGCATATCCATATAGGCATAATTTTTAAAACTGATTGGAGTTTTAATGTTGTTGTTTTGCATAACCGCCTCTCTAATCCTTATTATAATTTGTTCAGTCTGTCCGTCACTTGAATTAAAGAAAATGTCTGAGGCCTCAGTATTAGAAATATCATTGCCGGCCGGTACACTCATTTCAAAATTATATTTAGTATTTTTATAAGTTATCCATTCGGTGTCTTTGACTACGGGTGAATTATTTTCTGTCTTTATAGCTATGTTCTGACTTGCTTGATAACTCTGACTATCATTTTCTGGACGATTACTAAAAACTAAAAATAAAATAACACCTAAAAGAACTAAGACAATAATTCCCCAGGTGATGTTAGTTTGTTTTGTTGTCATATATTTATATATTAATAAATTAGCTCAACTTGGTCGCGTAAAGCCCCGTAGAACGGGGCCACGCGACCGCGTGCAAAAATTGCAAAGCAATTTTTATTTTACGCGACTGACCATTCTGAGTAAGAGCCAAAATTGGTCAATCCCACCTACGCCAAGGCTTCGGTGGGCAGGCCCAGTAAGGTCTTTTTTAACATTTTTATTTTACCATAACGACGCTCTTTGAGCACTTTATATTTTAATATTATCTATACCAGAAAATTCTTTCACAACAATTGATTTTATAGATTTTCTTAATTTTTCAGAAATGTGAGGATAAGTCATTTCTTTTAATCCACCTATACTCTCACAATCATCCTCAATTAAAATATCTGGCTTTATTCTTTCAGCGACATCTTTATATTCTTCATCGTCCTTTCTATATTCTAACATCCCTTTAGGAAAATTATTTTGATCAAGCACTTTCTGGATTTCATCAATTTCTTTTTTATTCTTCCGAGAAGTCATATAAATAATTTCTGCACCTTGATCAGCCCAATTTTTTATTTTTTCAACAGCACCTCCTATTGGTACATAATTAGCATAATCTCTTACTGACAAATCTTTATCTATAACCTGTCGTACGATTTCTTCACGAGAATGCTTTATAGCACTTTTATGCATTAATATTGTCCCTTCTGTAAAGATTATTATTCTCATATAACTTTATAAGCTCTTTGAGCTAGCTCAGGTTGGCTGCGGCTACTTAATGATGTTGAAACATTTTTAAGTGATAAAAAATCAGCTTAATTTATTTTTTATATTTTCTATTTATTTTTTTCATCTTTTCTCTTAACCCTTTTTCAACATCAACCTTCATAACTTCCGCTAATAACAAAGTAACAATTATTACATCAGCAAATTCTTTAGATAAATTACTCGGGTCATGGATGGTTGATTTTTCCTTCCTTTGCATAGAGTTATAATACAAAACCTCATTACACAACTCACCCAATTCTTCAGTTAACTTTACTGTTCTAGCCAAGATACGTTTTTCACTATCTTTAATATTAGGATAATATTTTTTCAATCTCAAATCTTCTTTTTTTATAAACTTTTTTAATTCGTTGTTAATCATATTTAATTTTATTTACCTTTATAAATATTACCAGCTCTTTTATAAGCCTCATCTTCATATTTATTATTTCTATAGCCGTTCTTTATTAATTCATAATAATATAAAAATGGCTGTATTAATGGTAATCTTTGATATTGCTCAACATGAATTAATTCATGTTCAAAATCTTTATCTTCTAAGTTTGGTCCAAGTAGAACTACATGACCAATGGTCATTGCTCTAGCATTTTTAAAATAGCCTAATTTCCACCAAAGTTTTTTTACCTTAAAAATAATTGAACATGGCTTTAATCTAAATGATATCTTATCTGGAATTGAAATCAAAGCCATGATCAAACCAATAACAGTATATGGAAGATTAAGAATAAAACTTATCATATTTGATATTTATTTGCTAACTTTATATTAACATAATAGCATTCTTATAAAATTCTGGCATATTAAGAGTTTTTATCTCTTCTAAAGAAAAACACTTAAATCCAGCCTTCCCTGCCTCACCATTAATTTCAAAAACGCCAGATTTTTCTATAAGCTTACATAGATAAACAATAACTAAAACACCTTTTGTTTCTTTATTAGATTGCTTTATAGTATATAAATTAGCTTGCACAATTTTTTCAACCACCACCTCAAAACCTAGCTCTTCTTTAAGCTCTCTAATAACTGTTTGTTCGGGTTGTTCGCCTTCCTCAATTTTTCCGCCAGGTAATTCCCACTCCTCTCTTTCGTTCTTTCTTAACCAAACTTTATTATTATCAAAAACAATGCCTTTAATAGAAACTGGGATCATAGGTTTTTATTCTTTTCTAAAAGACTTGTGTCAATAAATTTTTTCAAGGACATTAAATCGTTTTTTGTATTATCATAATAATAAGTATTAATACCTACGGAGATAGCACTTTCTGCTGCTTTAGGATTATGTTCAAAATATACTACATCCTCAGGTTGTAAACTAAAATGCTCGAGCATTTTTTTATAATATTCAGGGTTAGTTTTTTCAGGATCATGCTTTAAAGTGAAAACTTCATACGGCATTCTATCTAATCCATACTTTTCAAATTTTTCATCACCTGCACTGGTAAGAATTATTTTTCTATTCGGAAACTCATCTAATATTTTCTGCATGGGTTCAAAAATCTTAAAACCCTCTTCAGTTTCTATGATGAAAGTATATACCGCGTCAACTAATATTGTTTTCATAAACTTATTTCATAAGCTCTTTGAGCTAGCTCAACTTGGCTGAACAACTCGGTTTAGAACCAAGTATATATAGTGATTATAAAGGGTTTTCTAATATCGTGGCAACTCATATAAAAATGGGTCTCGGAATGAGTTATTTTCATATAAAATGAGACAAATGAGACAGTACATTGTGATACTTATATTGTATCATTTTCTTGATTGCAAACAATAAATTTTGCCCTTTCATATAGCTCGTCATAAGTAATAATCTCAATCCCATTTATCTGCTGTCTATAGATCTCAAAAGAAGACAGCTCTTCATAGTTAATCCCTTGTTCTTTGATAAAATCACTTAGTACTCCAATAATAACAATCCCACGCGGTTTAACAAATAAAATTTCTTCGCCCGTTGGATTACCTTCCTCATCTGTGGGTCTAAAACTTTGTTGAACTTTTAGAGACGCTTTATGAATTGTTTTTTGTACTTGTGCCACTGCCCCTCTTAGATCCTTAGCTGGGACATAAACCCCTGATCTACTGGGGTACGGCTCTACTAATAAATTAGGAAAGTGGTTTTTAATCTCGCAAAAGAGAATTTTTGAAATTTTTCCCTTAGTTTTTAGAAGAGCATCCGCTCTTTTACCAGACCCATCGAATAAATCTGTGCCAACAACCGTTTGCTCTAATTTTTTATCATCTAAACCTTCACAGGAAATAAGCTGAAGGCCATAACCAAAAATCCATTGATTTTGTTCAAAAAAATTTTGCCAAACATCTTCATTTCTTTTAGTTTCTCCCAAGGAGACTCTTTCCCTTTCAAAAAAATCTTTGTCATCAAGCAGCTTTTTGAAGTATTCTAATTTAGCTTTTCTGTCTAATAGCATTGAGACGTCTTCTTCGGAAAGACTTGATCCATACTTTTTTTGAAAAGCGTTAAGGGCTACGGCTTTGTCAATATCTTCAAATATATCTACTTTTGCCTTATCAACAACAGCATAAGAAGATGAAGCGAAATTAATTTCTTCTACGCTTTTAATGAACTCAAGAAGTAGTAAAAAATTTTCGTAACAATTATCTAAGCTAACTTTTGCTTTTATTAAATTTTGATCAATACTTTCTTTGGAGTAATTTTCATTAGCTTTTTTTGTAGTATTCCATATTTGAAAATCAAACCTTGGTAAAAACTTTTCCTCCTTATTTTTAATAAGAGTGACTGTACAGGCTTTCTCAACCTGACCAGTTCTAAGAAGGATAAATCTTTTGATAAGCCCTTTTTTATTGTTCTTAAAATACCAAAAACCATCTTCAGATTTGGTTGAGATTTGAATATCTTCAAATGAATCTTCGCCAATAATAAAATCTGTTGCTTCAAAATGAGGATGAGTTTGATAAATACGATGAAAAATTTCTGCTACTCCCATAATAGTTCATTAATTATTCATAACTGTACGAGCCTTATTTGCTAATATTTCATCCTCATAATGCTCAACACCATTTTTCTTCTGAGTTAAAATATTTATCAAATCAATATCCGTAAAAGGTAGTATCAAGCCATGATCGTCAGTATAAGAATCAGCGCATCTTTGCAAGAATAAATCTTCATTATCAATTTTTCGACATACTATAATGCCAAATTTACCTCTATTAGGAGACAGTCTTCCCACCATTTGATCTAATTCCGGATTATGAATATCATTCGAATAATTCTTACACTCTATAAAAATATATGGACATGGAATACTAAAAGCGTGCTGTAATCTATAAAAGAAACCGCCTGACGGTGCGCCATTATCAAATGATATGTCAATCCGTTTTCGACCTTGGTTTATTTCATGCTCTTTTACGGGGTTAATAAGGTTGGGATAAAAAATAAACTCTAAGATACCAATCATTAAAGAATGATATGCACTTGCCCCAGCATCGCCTTCTTGTATAGAATGCAACTTATTTATAAGGTGTTCTATAAGATCACTAATATTAATAGTTTCAAATTCTGTATTCTCTAATGAAAATATTTCGAGTTCAGTTCCGTTTCTGAAGTCTGAAAATATTTCTGGGTGACGTTGCGTAAATTCCAATAAACGCTCTTTTTCAGAAGGAAGCTCCTCTTTAATAAGATCCTTTTTTGTAACAAATTTCCTCTTGACTGAACCGTTTCTATTATACGTCGTCTGAACCAGAGTTGTATTTCTCGATAAATGATCTTCTTGTAAAAACTCAAGTGCGTAATGACGATGGTATTGAGCATGATTAAATTCCCTAACGTATGATACCACTCCTTTTGGCACAAGCAATATCTTTTTATTGTTAATAACAAGCATTCGAGTATGTGTCTGCTGCCAGCGCATCGTTGATAAATCCCAAAAAAATCCCGATGGTACATCATCGGTTAGTGGTATGCCTAATAGATCACACTGTGACTGAGTATATTCAATTAATATTTCCCTAATAATATTAGTGGTCATGTCTGAAACTTTATCCCTTCCAATCCCTTTAATAAAAATAGCTGTATCTTCTAGATGGTCCACTAAACCTGTCGCCATAGCTCTGCTATTCAGAATGCTTTCAAAAAGCTCATCTGCATTCTCTTCACCCACACCTCGACCCTGAGGTTTTCTTTTGGATGTTCCAAGACAAGTTTCATTTGGTTCGTTCAAATGGCTAAAGTTTAAACGAGCAGCATCAATTTGGTTGCTCTTTATTAAAGTTAGATTGTACTGAAAAAATCCCCTGATAATACGACTCGCTTTTGCTGAAAATGGATCTGGTCTTGAAGAAAAAACAAAGGGATTTAAAAAAACTGCCAAATCTTTATTTGGATTTATATCTACAAAATCTAATTCATGCTGAGTTTTTCCTATATGATAAATCTCACTAATTTTTGGCATAAAATCTAGCTATAATTTTCTTTGAATTCTTCAAGCCTAAAATCTACTCGATATAAGTATATTTCAGTACCTGGTAATTTCTTTAATGCGTAATACAAACGAGTATCATATTGTGCGGCAATAATGATTCCCTTTGTCGGTTTGCTATTGGTTTTATGTTCTTCAAGCCAGCCCATATAACGCGCTAACTGACCTACCGTATCATCACTGGTTTGATTCTTTTTAAGTTCTATAACCACAAGTTGTTGCGTTTTTTTATCTTGGGCGAGGATATCTATTCTGCCGATATCAATTTTGTATTGTTGACTTACAACTTCCCCATCTTCTTCAATAAGATCGTATTTTTGCCCAAACTCGGTTTTATCCCAATTCTCAATAATAAAATCCTCTAGCTGACTTTCCATGTAAAAAAGAGAGTGATTTTCAGATGTGTGAGTAGGTTCTGGAGCAATATGCTCTTGATATTCGGAAGTAGCCTTAGGACTCCAGCCATTCGCTGGTTCTTCTCCAATATCCTCTGCTCTCCATTGTTCTATAACAGATGAGTGATATAAAAATACGCAAATTGTCCGAGGTGAATACTGGCTACCAAAATATGAAGAGAACCCAGAAATTAACGCTTTGTTTGATTTTACTATTTTTTCTCCGGGAGCATCTTTATCAAAATCAGGACCTCCTTCAAATCCAAAAAACTGAATAAGCCGTTGACGGTCACTCAGTGAAACAATGCTGACATTTTTTGTTGGCGCCCACAAAAACAGAAATGCGTTTAAGGCATTGGCTTTCTTTCCCGTCAAACTATTTTTAAATGGATCATTATATTTATACAACTCATTAATTAGTTTTGTCCGCTTGTCTTCATCAAATGTCCCCATAATCTGATCAAGCATCCCCGAAAGATTTTTGTCTTCCTTAACTTGGTTAAACATCTTTCTCCAAACACCTTGCGGAATCAAAATACGTGCTATTGCTTCATTTTGATGAGTATTACCTCGAGCATGTCTATCAATCAGGCGTATGATATTGTCGATATCGGCATCATTTAATTCAGTAACTTGATCATTTAAAATTTGCTGATTCCAAAAAGTTTTAAAGGCCGTACTTTGCTCAGACCAAATCTCGTCCTTTGCTAAGTAGTCGTACTCTTTTAAGAAATCTTGAAATGATTGTAAAATTTTTTCTTTTTCCATATTATTTCTTTTTTAGAAAATTTGGATTATCTTTAATCAAAAAAATATAACAATAAGGATGACCACTCTCGTCTTTAACGATTCTCGCTTTTAGTTTCCCCTCTCTTATCATTTTTCTAGCAGTTTGAAATCTTATTTTATATTTATCTTGTAAATCCCAAGTTGAGTACCAACTATCTTTATTCTTACACACTGACCCCGGGATAACATGTTGATCTACGGCCCTCTGGCAATTCATGCATTTAGTACCATATTTGTCGTACCATGTTTTTTCGTTTGAAATACTAGCACCACAGACACAACAAGAATAGCTACCTTCTAAATGAAACCCTTTAGGTTCTGTTTTAAGGCGCTCTTGGCGAATGCTTTCTTCGCGAGAGATATCCATTAAAAGACCAACAAATCCGACTAGGTTTTCCGCTGATTCACGAGCTTCATCCCACGTTAATTTCTTGTGATATTTCTCCTCAAATAGCTCTTGAAATTTTTTGACCCCTTCATCGCTAACCATAGGACAAATAATTATAAACACACTAATTTTCGCACTAATAATAGCCAAAGTCAATGATAATAACCTATTGACTCCTTTATTTTTCAGTAATATAATAGAACCAGAACATTACATAGCTATTACAACTGCTTTTTTAGCAGTGAATATTCCTTATGGGTTCGGCCCCGTGGGCATTCAACCACTCAGAAGGGATATTACATGGATTTACATAAAACAACTGGCAGGGTAATCTGGCTTTCAGCCAAGTGATTACTTTGTAAAGAACTGTAGATTGAAGATGCTACAAACGAAAGTTTGTCGTCTCTTTGGTTTACAGTTTTTTGTTTATCAGAAGATGATAAGTTTCGCCGTTATGTTCTATTTATACTTATTTTTAAATATATGGCGAAAAAACTTGAATGGCGGACAGTGCAACGAAAAGTAAAAGACTTACTTCCTTTTAAGCACAATCCACGTTCCATGAATCCTAAACAGATTGCTGACCTCACTAGATCATTAAAGAAATTTAATCTAGTTGAGATACCCGTAGCGGATCAAAATAATCGCTTGTTAGCAGGTCACCAACGTTGTGCACTTTTACAAATTTTAGGCAGATCTGAAGAAATTATTGACGTTAGAGTGCCGTCACGACCCTTAACAGAAGCTGAGTATAAACAATATCTTATCACCAGCAATAAAGTAACTGGCTCCTGGAATTATGAGTTATTGGCTGAGTATTTCGACATTGATACTTTAATGGAATCAGGCTTTGATGAAACGGAAATTTCAGAAGTATTTGCAGATAGTCTTGAAACAGCTGAAGATAATTTTGACGTTTTAGCTGAATTGAAAAAAATCAAAAAACCAAAATCAAAACTTGGTGACATTTATCAACTGGGTCCACACAAGCTAGCCTGTTGTGACTCTCTTAATCAAGAGAACATTAAACAACTAGTTGGCAAATCTAAAATCGATATGATCTATGTGGATCCGATCTATAATTTGTCCGTGAATTATGATACGGGTTTAGGCGGGAAAGCCCACTACGGAGGCACTGTTAACGATTCTAAACCAGATACTGAATATAAGGAGTTCTTACGTAAATTAATTGAGAATTCCCTATCAGTTGCTAAGCCTAATTGCCATGTGTTTTATTGGAGTGACCAAAAATATATCGGTACGATTCAGGAATTGTATCGCCTTTTAGGCGTTGATAATAAACGAGTGTGCCTATGGATTAAGGGCTCCGCTAATCCAACCCCGTCGGTCGCCTTTAATAAATGCTATGAAAGTTGTATTTATGGTGTTAAAGGAAAACCGTTCATATCTTCTTCTTTCCAAAATCTTAACGAGATTTTGAATAAAGATATTGGAAGCGGTAATGATGTACTTGAGCAGATAATGGATATTTGGCTGGCTAAACGTGTGCCGGGTAACCAATATCAGCATAGCACACAAAAGCCAATTACTTTACACGAAAAACCCATTAAGCGTTGCACTAAACCTAACGACACAATCTTAGATATTTGCGCTGGGGCTGGCTCAACTTTATTGGCCGCCGATGCCATGAAACGAATCTGCTTCGCGGCAGAAATTGAACCAATTTTCATAGACCTAATTATAAAGCGTTATGAACGCTATTCAGGAATTAAAGCTAAAAAAATTTATGAAAAATAATATAGACAAACAGCGTCTAATTGAAGAACTGCGTAAAACACCAATTGTTCAAGTCGCATGTCAAAAAATAAATATATCTAGAGCGACCTATTACCGGTTACGTAAACAAGACGCTGAATTCGCCAAACTAGCAGACGGTGCTTTAGCTGAAGGTAGAATCATCGTTAACGAGCTTGGCGAAGCACAAACAATTTCTTTAATGAAAGAACGAGATATGCAAGCCATTCGTTTTTGGCTTTCTCATAATGACCCCCGATACAGTAATAAATTGGAAATTAAAGGATTTATACATAATACAAACGACAAAATTACGCCTGAGCAAGAGGAACTGCTTCGCCAAGCGCTTAAATTTGCTTTGCCTCAAAATTCATATGAACAAACTAAAGAAAAATTCGAAACAGATTCTAGAGATGATGATCAAGGACCGGAACTTTAGAATTACCATTGCTCGTCAAAGTCATTATTGGTTTTTCCACTTTTATTTTGCTCATTATGTTATTTATCCGACAGCAGATTTCCAACGCGATATTTTTTCGCTTACAGAACAGAATGATAAAGGAATGATAATTATTGTAAGTTTTAGAGGATCTGCCAAATCAACAATTTGCACATTATCCTATCCCCTATGGGCAATTCTCGGCAAAGAACAAAAAAAGTTTGTAATTATTCTTAGTCAAACACAAAGACAGGCACGACAACATTTAACGAATATAAAAAATGAGCTTACCAAGAATCGTTTGCTTCAAAATGATCTTGGCCCCTTCAAAGAAGAAGCTGATGAATGGGGTGGTTATTCATTGGTAATCCCCCGCTATAATGCCCGAATTATGGCGGCTTCAAGTGAACAAAGCATTCGTGGATTTCGTCATCTTCAATATCGACCAGACGTCATAATAGCCGACGATATTGAGGACCTACAATCTGTACGTACTAAGGAAGGGCGCAATAAAACGTACGACTGGTTTAAAGGTGATGTTTTGCCATCCGGCACTATAAAAACAAAAAGTATAGTTGTCGGTAACTTATTACATCAAGATTCATTACTAGAACAACTTAAAAGGGAAATTGATAATAACACACTAAAAGGAGTGTACCGTGAATATCCAGTCACTAATATTAAAGGGGAAAGCATGTGGCCAGGTAAGTTTCCTACTCTAGAAGCAATCGAGGAAGAACGGGAAAAACTCTCTAACGAACCAGCATGGCAAAGAGAATTTCTACTTAAAATTATTTCTACAGAAGAGCAAATTATTAAACGTGAATCAATTCAATTCTATGATGATATCCCTCCTTTTTATGGAAATGATTTTCGTTACACAGCCAGTGGTATAGATCTAGCTATTTCTCAAAGAGATAGTGCTGATTACACAGCAATGGTATCAGGGCATATTTTCGGGCGAGGAAGAGACATGAGAATGTTTATACTTCCTGGTCCTATTAACAAGCGACTGACCTTCCCTGAGACAGTAGAAGCAGCGAAAGCATTATCACGATCTTTAGGATTCGGCAAGATGACTGAATTATTTATAGAAGATGTTGGGTATCAACGATCGCTAATTCAAGATTTACAACAACAAGGATGGCCTGCTCAAGGAGTAACTGTACATGGACAAGACAAAGCTTCTAGATTACGAATAACTTCATATCTAGTTCAATCTGGACATATTTTATTCCCCCGTAAGGGATGTGAGGATTTAATAAATCAATTAACTGGTTTTCCTACTGAACGTCATGATGATCTAGCTGACGCGTTCGCCATTTTAGTTTCTAAAGCAATAGAATTGAATCCGCGACATCGAAAATTTGTGTTTGTTGAAAAACCAGACCTTATCTAAAATTTTATCTTTTCGAAGTAACTATTACGATCATCTGTTCTACCTTCAGATTTTAATAATTGTGGTAAATCACGATGATTGAAATTACTCCAATTCATTTTATCGAATAGGGGTCGTGCCATGCCGTAGATTACAGCGACATCATCTTTAATGTTACCGTATTGGTCTTTTAATGGAAGCTGCGACCAAAGCGTAATGTCTACGATGTCAGATTGTATCGGAAACACATTTTGGAATATTTTTGTGGCCTCATCGTTTAATGTTCCTTTTTGCAAATCTGTTGTTAAATTCTCTGAGGAATTAATTTTAATGAAGGCATTAAAAACTTTGTCGGTAGATTTATAGTTATAAGCCTTTAACTCGGCAACGTTATATTGGTGCATCGAAACCTCAACGACGCGAGCTTTATTTGTATTAGTCTTATCGCCGATGGCATTGTTAATTGCTTTGGTGATTTTTTGCTCAACTGTTTCAGGGGTTGGTTCCTGTTCTTCTATTTTGACGGACTCAACCTGTGGTTCTGACTTAGTCTCCTGCTTAGGTTCTTCTCGATTTTCTTCTTTTACTACCGATTTATTTTGTTGGGTGCTTTCAACTTGCAAATTCTTTGGTGTAGTAGCAATAGCTATAATAAAAAATGTTAGAGTAGTTAAGCCAAAAACAAAGAACAATTTCTTTCTGCTAACATTGCCTTTAAACATTTTACTAAAGACACTTGGTTTAATGATTCCTATTATCATAGCCAAAAGGCTCACTAGGAAAAGAATCATAAATAATGCAAACATAGTTTTTAAGTTAATAATAAGATCAATGATTGTTGATAGCTGCCGCAAGTAACACAAAACCCCGCGCCAGCTGAGCCTTGCGGCCCCATATCCGTTTCCAGATATGACTCAACGAAGAATAGCTGATCGCGGGGATCAGTGTCTTCGTTGAGTTTTTGTACCATGCTCAAAAAATATTTTGAGTTTAGGCACTAGGCTTTCGCCTATTTAATTGTCAATGTCCAGTTTAGCTTAAAATAAGTCAAAAGTCCACCCATCATAGGCTTTTTCAGTGGTTTTGCTAAGGGGTAAGTTACCAACAGCTTACCAACTTGACGACCCTTCTCGGATGCGTCATCCATGAGCCATTAAGAATTAATGAATCATATATGGATAACGCTATACGCTTAAATTTAGCTCAAGAAGGGGCTACTACTCCCACTTCTACTATTGAGCCCCCAAAGCTCAAATATTGCCTGTATGCACGCAAATCAAGTGAAGCCGAGGAACGACAAGCCCTCAGCATTGATTCGCAGGTGAAAGAGATGCTTGCGATTGCTGATCGGGATAATTTAGATGTTATTGATATTCGCCGAGAATCTCACTCAGCTAAAGATTCAGGGCAACGGCCTGTCTTTAAAGAGATACTAGAAGATATACGGCAAGGAAGATTTAATGCGATTCTCACCTGGGCACCAGATCGCTTAAGTAGAAACGCCGGGGATCTTGGATCTTTAGTAGATTTAATGGACCAAAAAATTCTTGTAGAGATACGAACACACGGCCAACTATTTACTAATTCCCCTAACGAAAAATTCTTACTCATGATTTTATGTAGCCAAGCAAAACTTGAAAATGATAATAAAGGAATAAATGTGAAGCGTGGATTAAAGATGAGGTGTGAGATGGGATTATGGCCAGCCCCAGCCCCTACTGGCTATCTTAATGAGAAACGAGTTGATAGACGTGGTTATGTTATGATCGATCCAGAGCGCGCTCCTGTAATAAAACAAATGTTTGAAAAAGTAGCTTATGAACACTGGAGTGGTAAACGATTATATCACTGGCTAAAATTTGATTTAAATTTCAGAACGGTTTACGGGAACAAAAATCTTACGCTTAGTAATATATATTTAATTTTAGAAAATACGTTTTATTATGGCTCATTTGAGTATCCAAGAAAAAGTGGCAATTGGTATAAGGGGAAACATGAACCAATTATCACCAAAGAGCTATTTGATCTAGTCCGACAACAAATACATCGAGATATTATTAGCAGATCAGAGATTAAAGAATTTGCTTTTACAAAACTAATGAAATGTGGATTATGCGGGTCCGGGATTACGGCTGAGGAAAAATTTAAAAAACTAAAAAATGGGGAAATTAATCGATATGTCTATTATACTTGCACTAAATATAACGATAAAAACTGTAAATGTGGATACATACGAGAAGAAAAAATAATTGAGCAATTTGTTTCTTTTATTGATGAATTGGAGCTTAAAGAGAACGACATAAAACAAAAAATAAAAAACGAGATTGAGAGAATAAAAAAATTCCAAGTCTGCCTACTTGGAGAAAAAACTAATATAATGATTAATGATATTGATATTAAAAAGTATTATCAATATATCCTTAAAGAAGGATCAAGCCTTGAAAAACGAGAAATATTATCTTGTTTTAAAAACAATATTACCCTTAACAACAAAAAAATTCTTCTATTAAAAGCTAGCCCTTAACTTTTAAGGCTTTATCCTCCGAGGCTTTTTCTCTTTCTTAGTAATCTCTTTAGGGTAAATAAGAGTACCTACTTGTATCACATATGAAAGAGGAATTTTAGGATTATTAATATCCTTCCCTCCGTCCTTATTCCATTTTTCCTCCCATTTACTGTAAAAAATCTCGAGATCCCTGGGTTTTAAACGATAAATGGCCTTAAGGTCTATCCCCTCGTATATCGCAAATATCCAATCAACTTTTCGATATTTTTTGATAATAATTGGATTCATGTGGTGATGAGTGGAAAAGCTTTTAGTCAAATTAATATTTACTGACTTCAGCTCATATTCATTACCAATCTTATCTACAGCATCATTCCCTTCCCGCTTACCAATGGCACGCAAACCAGTATACAAAAGTATCTGGAGTAATTTACCTCCGTTATCTTGGAAGATGTCGTCAATTCCATGCTTAGAAGCTAGCTTTTGATACTTCTTAACAGCAGGTAATAAAACTTTTAGCAGAGATATGTCTTTATGAGGGGTCATATTATGTGTATAGCTTTTCTATTCTACTAACGTTATAATATTATTACAAAAATCAAATATGATCAATCCGTCTAAATTGTTTATAAAAACACTAACTCCAGCCTACCTTACAAAAAAGGGAGCTGCTTTTTGTGGCGATTCTATAGATCTTCTACAAAATCTGCCTGATAACAGTATAAATCTGGTAATGACCAGCCCTCCTTTCGCTCTTCTAAGAGAGAAAGAATATGGTAATAAAAGCCAAGATCAATATATTCTTTGGCTTGCAGAATTTGCTCGACTAGTACACGAGAAGCTTAGAGAAGATGGTAGCTTTGTCCTAGATCTAGGTGGAGCATATCAGAAAGGGCTTCCTTCTCGCAGTTTATATAACTTTAAAGTTTTAACTTACTTTTGCGAGGAATTAGGATTTTATCTAGCACAAGACTTTTATTGGTTTAATCCGGCGAAATTACCAAGCCCCATTGAATGGGTTAATAAACGGAAAATTAGGGTTAAAGACTCTATTAATACTGTATGGTGGTTTAGTAAAACACCTTGGCCTAAGTCCGATGTTAGGCAAGTTCTAGCACCCTACAGCGAAAGGATGAAAAAACTACTAGAAAATCCTAACAAATATTACACTCCAAAAAAACGTCCTTCTGGTCATGATATTGGTAGTAGTTTTGGGAAAGATAACGGCGGTGCAATTCCATCAAATTTAATTCAGATATCAAACTCAGAATCTAACAGTTCTTATCTAACGGCCTGCAAAGCGGTAGGTGTAAGACAACATCCTGCTCGATTCCCGGCAAAGCTACCTGAATTTTTTATTAAACTACTTACCGAGAAAAATGACTTAGTAGTTGATATTTTTGCTGGGTCTAACACTACCGGTATGGTTGCCGAAGAATTAGAGAGAAAATGGCTGGCATTTGATAATGATCTAGATTATGTTGCCGCTTCAGCTTTTCGGTTCTTAAATACCTCTGACAAAAAAAATATTGAGAAGATCTTTTCTTCTATTAAGAAAGGAGAGAGCGTAGAAATTCCCACTCAAAAACTATTTTAAATTCCTGTTTAATAAAAAAGACCACGAATTTCTCGTGGTCTTTTTTATTAGGCTCCTCGGACACCAGAACCTATCTCAAAGATGCTGCGGGACCTGGATTCGAACCAAGATACTCGCCTCCAGAGGGCGATGTCCTACCATTAGACGATCCCGCAAAAACAATTTCAAATTTTAAATTCTAAATTTTAAATTAGAGGGCGATGTCTCCGCTTCGGCGAGCGAAGCGAGACGAGCTACTATTAGACCCGCCCGCATCGCTACGCGAAGCGTTGCGGGCGGGCGATCCCGCAAGAACAATTTTAAATTCTAAATTTTAAATTTTAAAAACATTCACTTTCCCTTCCTTTTTTTGCCTGCAAAAAGAGGAAGGGTGTCTCGTCGAAGACGAGACGGGATAGAGTTGTTTTAAAATTTATATTTCTTTAAAGTCTTGGCAAAATATCTTAACTTTTTTGATATCTTTAACTTTAAAAATTCATTTACCGTCACCCATTTATGCAAATCATGCTCCCAGCTAATATCTAATTTTCCGCCTTGTAACTTAGCACAATAAGCTAAGGTTATCCAGTGTACCTTAGGATAAGGTAAATGTGCCTCAACAGCAAAAAGTTTATAATCTTTGCCTGTTAAATTTGTTTCTTCAGTCAGCTCTCGCACAATAGATCTTAACGGATCCTCTCCAAACTCAACATCACCCCCTGGTAAATCCCATTTTAAGGGATCTGAAGGAGCAGTTTTAGTTCGTCTGATTGTTAAAAATTTTCCTGCTTTATTAAACAAAAAAATTTTTTGAGAAAACCCTTGTGTTTTAGTATTTATTTTTTGTCTAGACATAATTGGAATTATAAATCCAAAATATAAGTATTTAGAAAAGCCTCTACAGCATCAATTGTTGCTTTCTTTAATTTGGGATTACTTTCCGCTACCCATTTAGCAAAATTATACAACTCTTGATTATCCACTTTAAGCCATTTCTTATTTTTATGTAAAAAATAAAACAAAGTGACCATAGCAATTCTCTTGTTTCCATTCTGAAAAGGATGATTCTTAATCATTAAATAAAAGAGAATAGCCGATTTTTTAATCAATCCAGGATAAAGTTGCTTACCACCAAAACCTTGATAAGGCTGATCAATGCATCTTTCTAAAGCGTTAGTATAGCGTGTACTAAAGTCAGGAATCGGTTCAGACCATTCCATAGTTTCTTGCGCTAAGCGATGCGCCACATATTCAACATCTAAAATAGTTAATCTGTAAACACGCATAGTTTATTCTTGACCTAAAAGACGTAAAGTTTCTCCGTATTCTTTAACTGTCTTGGCAACAGCTTTTTTAATATCCTTTTTTTGATCTTCGGTTAAATTTTTATTATTAGTTTCTCCAGTAATACTATTAACATCATCCATGGATATAACATAAGAACGACCAACTTTTTCCGCATTAATTTGACCTTTTTGTATACGCTTAAAAACAGCGATTCGACTTATCCCAAGTTTTTTCGCTAATTCAGCTACAGAGATATATAATTTTTTATCTTTCATATAATTCTTGTTAACCCTAATACATAATAAGGTTAACATGTGTTAACCTAGCTGTCAAGCAATGTATTCCCTACAGAGACCTCTTAAACCAACAAACATTAAAGGACTCCGCTGTAAATTCAATTTCTAATTATAAAAAATTTGAAGCTGTCGCAGACAGCTACTTACATTTGAAATTTAAAATTTGAAATTTAAAATTGCCTAACTTACCACCCGACCCCCAAACGTCTTTAACAAATTATCAATGACCGACGAGTCAATCTCGGCGGCCATGACCGCGGCGCCCGCCACGCGTTCAGCTGAAGGCGCGGTTGTACCCGCTGGCACCGAAACTGTATTTTCCACTAAAACCAAATTCGGGTCAAGGGTGGTGGCAATCGCAATGCGGCGTCCCATGATATCGCCTAATAAGCTCTCAACTAATTGACGGATCGCTGGTTCATTGATGCGATCATGATGAAATTTATGTTTAAAAACCAATTTCATGATTGAATCCTCCAAACCCATGAATTGGCAAGATTTAAGCACAAAAGACAAAGAATGGTTATGTTGCTTAACCCTGATTAAAAGCTCTTCCCAGGCGCTTTTAACCCCCTCTAGACCAATTTTAGAGGCCACCGCAGGCGTTTCCTTGGTCTTAGGACTGACTGCAGCCACATTAGCCATTGGTCGCCTTAAGGGCGCTGGAACAGCGTTTTGTCTAGACGATAAAGGCGCTAGTACTGAATCAGCGGTTAATAATTTACCATAACACAAATCAACAATTGCTAGCTCAATTGGTAGCTGTGGAAAAGGAGCATCTTTAATTTCTCTACCAGCATTAATAAAGCGCTCAATCGCCGCTGCTAGAAAATCAGCTTCTAATTTAGATAAAACAGGCTCAATCCGAACTTGAATAGCTTCACCAAGCTCTTGCCCTAAAGTAGCGCCCAATTCAGGACTAACTTTCGCGATTAATAAGCGTCTTAATAAATTCACTAATTCTGAGGAAAAAACTTTTAAGTCAGCACCATTGTCAGCTAAACGATTAATATAACTAACGGCTTGACCAGTCTCTTTATTAGCTAAATATTCTAACATTTCAATCGCCTCAGTAACATAACTACGAGGAATAATTAATTCTGCTTCATCTAAAGTAATTTCTTGACCCTTAAAAGAAGAGTCTTTAGCGCCTAAAGAAATAACTTGACCTAATAAACTTTCAGCATCGCGCATATGTCCGTTAGCATGGCGTGCAATTGACTCTAAAACGCCCGCTCCAACTTTAATTTTTTCTTCTCTAACAATACGTGATAATTTAGCAATGATTTCTGCCACGCTTATTTTTTTAAAATCAAAGCGCTGACAACGAGAAATAATGGTGGCGGGAACTTTATGAGCTTCGGTCGTACATAAAATAAAAATCACATGCGCCGGAGGTTCTTCCATGGTTTTAAGTAAAGCATTCCAAGCGCTCGTAGAGAGCATATGCGCTTCATCAATAATAAAAACCTTATAACGCCCAGCCGATGGCGCTAAACGAGAAGACGCAATGATCGCCTCACGCACATTATCAACGCTAGTGTTAGAAGCGGCATCAATTTCCGCTACGTCCATGGAACGACTATCAGTAATTTCTAAACAGGACTGACATTTATTACATGGGTCTGCAACATCTGCTTTACGATTTGAACAATTCATGGCTTTGGCCATTAAACGAGCGATTGTAGTTTTACCAATCGCGCGTGGACCACAAAAAAGATAGGCATGAGGCACTTGCCCTGCCTTAATTTCATAAGACAAGGTTAATTTAATATGTTCTTGTCCAGCAATTTCAGCAAAAGTCTGCGGACGATATTTTCGATATAAAGTAGGCATTGTTGAGTGTTAGATAATATAAAGACGGGTTTATTTTACTGTTTTGAGGCGAAGAAAGCAAGTAGTATGTTCAGCGCTATCATCAAAGCTATTAATTAAGGGAAAATAAAAAAATATCTAGCCTACTTTCTTTTTACCTCCATTCAGCTGGTATATGAAAGCTCCCAATAGCGTCTTCCATGTTATCAGAAAATTGAGAATCCTGGAGGACCCCCGCTCTAATGAACTTTATACCATTTTGCTGAGTCACTGCTTTTAGAGTTGCTTGAGTTGAAGGATATGGGTTTAACAACCTGACTCGAAGCTTTGTCATATTATTGACTATTCTAATAGGCTCCACTAAGTCAGAGTCATTTGAGACAACAACCGCTACATCAAAATTGTTCTCATAAGCATCCATTACTAAATGAGCTCCAAGATTGACATCAGAACCTTTTTCTTCAGTTTTATTAACTGCTAAATAATTTCTTCCAGATAATGCCAGAGAAGCAACTGTCCTAAAAAAGGCAAGAACATTAGCTCTCTGCCTCTGATTATCTTTTGTTTTTTCGGGCACATTGAAAAAAACTTCATTCTCTAAGAATGAACCTAAAATTATTTCTGTATTTGGGTTTGTTCGAAGTGCTCTAAAATACATTTGTTGCCTTACTGGTTGGCCTAAATCGTGTTTTCTTGCCTTAGTTTGAGCTGAAAAATATTTTATCTTCTCGATTTTATAATTAGGAAAATAAAAACTAAATAATTTATTTAAATCTAGCCACTTATATTTAGTTTTTTTAAGACTCCCGTAGTACAGGTTAAACCCGTCTACATAAAAACATGCCCTCAACATATTTTTTGTAATAGCAAAGGCCACATTCCTGCGGCCTTGCGTTCTGCCACCGAAGCGACAGAAGAAGTATACTTATAGTATATTTTATTAAATAATTCTTGTCAAGAATTACTATCCTTAATGAAACAGTGGCTAATTTTTCTTGAAGATGTGTTCCACCGCAGCCCATCGCGACTGACCGGTTTTAGGAATTAGAATAATGACTTCATCCCCTATTTCACCCTTAAAGTAAGTCACGCTAGCACCAAGTATTTTATAACGTTTACCATTAACCACTACAGTCCAATCACCAGTATCTGATTGCTCTAAGTTACCAGTTAAACGAAGTCGATCAATTGGCTGAATCTGCTTATAAATCATAGTCCCCTGATCTGTCACTGATAATTTCAAAAGATCGCCCTCAACTAGCTTAGACTTAGAAGCATAATTAACCGGTACGCTATACTGTTTACCATCTGAGCCAATCATTCTTTCGCCATCAAACACGCCTTCAATGACTTTTTCAATCTGCGCTGGTGGCGCTATAGTAGCAGGATTAAACGAACTTTCTAGACCAACTAAGGCAGAAATAAAATCATTCAAGGATTCACTTGCTTGATGTAAATTGGCTACCATAGAACGTAGCGCCATTAGTTTTTGTTTTGAGACTACGACACCATCATTTTTATTTTCGTCCTCATTTGTGTTTTCAGTTTTGTTTTGGTCTTCCATATTTTTGTTTAATTTTAAATTTTAAATTTCAAATTTTAAAATAATGCTTAAATTTTTAATGCTTATAAGATTGGCTTCGGAGGAACCGGCGCAATCTTCGTGCGCTCTAAAATTGCTGCCTCTACCATAGCCCTGTCTTTGCCGTATTTTAGCCGACTCAAATGTTTTAACTTACCAGGCATATCTTCACGCTTTTCTCCATATAACGGCCATGGCGTTGCCATAGAGAACGGTCGACTAGTAGTATTATCAATTAACAGTTTAACATATGCTGTATATTTTTCAATGTTTATTAAATCATACTCATTAAACACTGGTGCAAACTCTTTTTTCAAAAACTCGGCATCTTCCGCCCCAATCTTAAAAGCTACCATCGTACCGACGTTACCAAACACCGCATCTTTAATTGTCGTATCATTATTTTTAGATAATTGACCAATGTATTGGTGCGCAATCGTTAAACCAAGACCGTATTTACGAGCTTCAGATAAAATTTGCGTGACGGAATTAGTGGTAAAGTTTTGAAATTCATCAATGTAAAGATAAAAATCCGGTCGCACTTTTGAATCAGCGCGCGACAAAGCCGCCATTAAAATTTTACCAACAATAATCATACCTAATAAATAAGCATTCATTTCTCCCACAATTCCTTTTGGTAAATTAATTAATAAAATTTTTCCACTATCCATCACGTCACGCAAGTTAAAAGAACTTTCTTGCTGACCAATAATCGGTCGCATCATGTCATTGGAAATGAAAGAAGTTAATTTAGAAGTAATATAAGGCACTACGTTAGCCAGCGCGGCATCCCCTCCGGCTTTCTCTGCTTCCTTGCGCCAAAAATCAACCACAGTTGGATCACCACAACGACTTAATTTCATATTTCTAAAAGCCGCGTCAGATAACACTTTTGGAATTTCCATTAAAGTTGAACCGGAGGCTGGGTCGCTCATTACGAGCAACATAGCATTGCGCATGTATTGTTCAAAAATTGGACCACCAGTAGACTTTAAATCGTATAACTTATCAAAAATACCAATCATTTCGTTAATCACAAAAGTTTTTTGTTCAGGATAACGCGGATCAAATTCTAATAAGTTAATTGACATCGGGCGCTCAATATCAGCTGGCGAAAAAATAATCACATCATCAGCTCGTTCTGGAGGTGTATGAGCTAGGACATCCTCGATCAAATCACCGTGCGGATCAATTAAACAAATCCCCTTACCATTAACCACATCTTGAATCGCCATATTAGCCAACAGAACAGATTTACCAACACCAGATTTACCAACAATATAAGTATGACGCAAACGATCAGCTGGTTTAATACGCACTTCGCGGGTAACGCCACGATAGGTGTTATTGCCTAATAATAAGCCTTCAGTTGGTAAATTAACCGGAGCAGCAGATTGACGCGCGCTAAGCCAGAGGATGTTTGGCGTCTCAGCATTTTTTAATGGAAAATGATAAAGACTAGCTAATTCTTCAGTATTTAAAATTGATGAAACTTTTTGATAAAAACGACGGAAAATAAAATCACGCACATTTTTATTATGATAGAAAAATTCTTTAATAGCTTTTTTATAGCGACGTTGAGTTACCTGCGTAAAAGAATTACCATATTCATAATAATTATAACGACTAAAACTACCACCCAAATGCCACAAATTAGCATCAGCTTCTTCTTTAGTGGGTGCACTAGCCACTAATCTTATGTTTACTTCTAGTCCGGCTTTAGAATTTTTTTCTTCAATGCCTTTAACTGCTTCTTCTTCTTTCGGTGATAAACGTTTAAAACCTTTACTTTGCTGTTCGGCGGGATTAGCTTTTGGTCCTTTGATCATATCACCCGCCGTACCCATAAATTTCAAAGCACCCTTAGTAAAAGGATCACCTGATAAACCCTCGCTTAAAGAATAAGTTTCATTAGCTTTTTTAACTACACGACGAGAAGTTTTGTGCCATGATTTATTAGCACTTCTAACAATATATTGAATCGCCATGCCTTCATCCGGTCCTAATTTTGACATGACATTAATTAAAGAATTTAACGGATCAGTGTCTTCTTTTAAATAAGTTTTAATTGGCAAAACAAAACTTAATTTGGTTTTAATAGTCGCCGCTGCTATTTTACTACTAGGTTTAAAAATATTATAATCAATCACCTCCTCAATCACTGCTTCAGGATAGTTGGCTTGAATCTGTTCTTGAATATATTCGGCGTGTTGACGAGGTACAGCAATATAAAAAGAGATTAACTTATTATAAGCCACAATTTCAAAAGAATAATGATCAGTGCGACCAAAAAACCAACGCTTTAAACCACGCTGAGCTTTAAAACCGCCAATCGAAGCAAAAATTGATTCGGCTTTAGAAATTTCTTCGCGCATTTGTTGCACGGTAAATTCTTTAGCTTGATCTTCGGGACGATCTTTAGGTAATTTTACAAGATAAACTACGTGCTGAATTAAAGCGCGATTAATAATAATTCGTCTTAGAATAGCTAAAGCAACCAAAGCCACAACAGCGATGCCTAAAATAATGAGATAACTAAAATCAAAAGTCGGTGTTAAAATTTGTGTATCAAGATTAACTACTCGATATTGATTGATTTGCTCTTGTCCGTAATCCATACTAAAACTTATCTTTAAGTTTTATAATTTCATCGGCTTTTAATTTAGCTTCTTGCTCTAGAAAAAAACGATTAACTCCAGGAATTAATAAAAGCCAATTTTTAATTAAAGCGATAATCTTTTGTGCTTTGACTTTAGTAGCAGTCAGTAATTTATTAATTTGCCAAGCTGCTTGTTCGCCTTGTAATCTAAATTTTTCTTTTTTATCCTCTGGTAAATTAAAATAAACTGTTTCTAAATCTTCTTCTAGAATTCTTTCAATCTCAACTTGGCGCTCAACTTCTGGGGTAGCTGGCGGAGTTAGGCTGGTACTAGCTGCTTTAGCTGCTGGCAAAAAATCGCCAGCTGTTTCGGCGCTCGCCTTATGATCACTAGACACACCTGCTTCCACTGGAATCTCAGGTTTAGCTATTTTATTACTAAACGACTTTTCAATCGTCGGTTCTAGTATTTTTTCTTTTTCAGGCATAGGTCAAAAATTCCGTAAAAAACGGTTTGTATCTACTAATTATAATCTAATTTTTATTTAAAGACAAACAAAAAAACCCTCCTCTCCCCAGTTTACCTCACCCGGTTCCGTCGCGCCAAAGGAAGAGGGTGAGATATGTTAACAATTACTCTACCCCCAGCCCCTCCTCATCCGCCGAATCGGCGGACAAGGAGGGGTGACTTTTATTCCTGTAAACACCATCTTAGTTTATTATTTTACCAACCAATGAATCGATGATTTAAAAATAAAATAAGAATATAACATAAAATTATATTCTATAATTTCCCCTCCTTGTCCTGCCTTAGCGGGACGAGGAGGGGTTAGGGGTGGAGTAGATTTTTATTTCTTAAAAATTTTTATTCCGTTAGCTCCGTCTTCAACCATAAAACCTTGAGCTTCTATTTCATCCCTTAATTTATCAGACAATTTCCAATCTTTATTAGCTCTCGCCTCTTCTCTTCTATTAACTAAATTTTTAATATCTTCAGGTAATTCTAAAGGAATTAGATTAAGCCCTAAAACTTTATCAAAATCTATAATAGTAGCTAATTTAATGCTTGGCTCAAGTTCAGAACTTACTAAGTTTTGTAAAACTGCTATGGCCTGAGGCATATTTAAATCATCATTGATTGCTTGTGTAAATTGCTGTTTAAAGGCTGGATCTACTGAACTAGACTCAAGTGCCAGGGCAGAAATGGCTCGGCGTAAGTTGATGAGTGCCGCATCAGCTTGTTGTAAAGCTTCTACTTTATAAGCCATGACTTTGCGATAATGTGTCATAAAACACATATATCTAAATGCCAAAGGATCAACCCCCTTCTTAATTGCTTCAGATTCAAGGGTTAAAAAGTTGCCCTGACTTTTTGCCATTTTTTCACCGTCGCCTAAGTTAAGATGCTCGCCATGCACCCAATAATTAAAAAATGGTTTGCCGGTAGCGGCTTCAGCTTGCGCTATCTCATTAGTGTGGTGAATATTGATATGGTCAACGCCGCCGCAATGAATATCTAGCTTATCGCCTAAAAATTTTAAACTCATGGCTGAACATTCAATGTGCCATCCAGGAAAACCAACCCCCCACGGCGACGCCCACTCCATCTGTCTTTTCTCATTTTGAGGAGAAAATTTCCATAACGCAAAATCAGTCGCATTTTTTTTCTCATCATTTTTTTCCACTCGCGCACCTTCTTTAAGTTCATCTAATTTAAGATGACTTAGTTTGTTATAATCAGGAAATTTAGAGGTATCAAAGTAAAGTCCATCAGTTGTTTTATAAACAAAACCTTTTTTATCAAGTTCAGTAATTAAATCAATCTGCTCTTGAATACTGTCAGTCGCTTTGCACCAAATAGTTGGCTCTAAGATATTTAAATTAACTAAGTCTTTTTTAAAAGCTGCTAAATAAAATTCTGTAATTTCTAAGGCACTTTTATGCTCTTTTTGAGCTTCTTGCTCAACTTTATCTTCGCCCATGTCTCGATCACCAGTTAAATGACCAACATCAGTCACATTCATGACATGATTAACCTGATAACCATTGTATAATAAAACACGCTTCAAAACATCTTCGAATAAATAGGTTCGTAGATTTCCAAGGTGTGCAAAATTATAAACTGTTGGACCGCAAGTATAAAGACCAATAGTCTTGCCTAGAGGAATAAATTTCTCCTTATTACGGCTTAAAGTATTGTATATCATTAAATCCATATATGTAGTATAGAACGGCAAGACTAAATTTTCAATTTTCAATTTAAAATTTTCAAATAATGCTTTAATTTTTAATGTTTTAAAATTATAGCATTGAAAATTATTTTGAAATTTAAAATTTAAAATTTGAAATTATTTACTGAGCCGCCTCAGGGATTCGGACCCTGGACCTACGGTTTACAAAACCGTTGCTCTACCAGCTGAGCTAAGGCGGCGAAAAAAGTGAAAAGTGGCAAGCCTCAAGTGTTAGGTAAAAAATTTACCCATTCCCACTTGTCACTTTCCACTTGTCACTTGTTACTATATAACACTTTTTTACAAAATAAATCAACCCCAGAATAAATCAAAACTTCCTTGATCCAATGTTACAAAGTCTCCTGAATCTTCTTAACTAAATCTTCAATGGTCGTGTCGGTTTTAACAATATATTCAAAACTATTATGCATCATAGCATCGGCCACTTTTTCTGTACTGCTAAGATTAGTCAACATAATAACTCTGACATCTTTACCCCAACTATCCTCACGTAGTTTTGCCAAAACCTGTAAACCATCCATTTTAGGCATCACGATATCTAATAAAATTAGATCAGGATGGTTAGCTAGAGCCATAGCTAAGCCCTCTTCACCATCAGAGGCTGAAATTACCTCATAACCAAGTTGAGATAATTTAACAGACAAAATTCTTTGGTACTCAATCGCATCTTCTACGACTAAGATTTTTTTACTATTTTCCATAAATTTATTATTAGCAAATTAAGTTAATTTTTTATTACCCTCTTTCTGGACCATACCAGACAAAGGGAAGGAAACATAAAAGACAGTATCTTTACCCTCCTCAGACTCAAACCAGGTTCTACCACCACCGTTTTCCACAATTGATTTTACTAAATATAGCCCTAAACCAGTCCCGTCAGTATCCTGCTTTTGAGCATTACTAGCCCTAAATAGCTTAGAAAAGATCTTACTTTGCTCGTTTTTAGGAATAGGCTCACCATTATTGGCCACACTGACTATAATCTCATTATACTCTATTTTGATGCCAATAGTTATCTTACCATGATTTGGTGTATATTTTATAGCATTTAATATGAAATTCTGGAAGATCATGCGTAATAAAGAGGCATCAGCCGAAACCAGTGGTAAATCTTTAGAATAATTCTTTATTATCTCATGTTCTTTTTCTAAGATGTTTGACTTCATTTCATTTAACACATCTTCACAAACTTCAGCAAAATTAACCGGCGTTGGGGTAATACCAAAAACACATAAATCAATTCTAACCACATTAAGTAAACTACTAACGAGTTGCTTCATCCTACCATTGGAATGATGAATTTCGGTAATAACTTCTTTTTGGACTGGATCAAGTGGTCCATAGTCTCCATTTAATAACATTTCAGTATTCCAACTAATTGCTCCAATCGGAGTTCTTAATTGGTGAGAAGCTAAAGAAACAAATTCTGATTTTTCTTGATCAACTATTTTTTCTCTAGTAATGTCACGCGCGACGCCTACCAAACGAACTAGTTCACCCGCCTCATTAAGAATTCTTTCTTTCTTATCAAAAATCCATAAAGTTTCTCCGCCTGGTCTAACAATTCGATATTCTTGTTCATAGCTGGCTCCATTTTCAATAAAATCAGCTAAGGCGTCAGTTACTTGTTTAATATCATCAACATGAACATAGTCTAGCCAAGCTCTAGAATTTTCATAAAGCTTTTCTTCTGGAATGCCCCAGATATCTTTAAAGGCCGGGCTAACATAAGTAACTTTTTCAACTGGCTCCATTTCACAGGTTAAAAAAACTTCAGAGATATTGTTGGCTAATTCAAGGAAGCGCTGTTCATTCTTTTTAGCTCTAAATTCAGAATCTCTAATATCAGTCACATCTTCCTCGGTATTAATAAAACCAATCACAGTTCCGGTTTCATTTTTAATTGGTGCAATATGAGCTCTAACTGTATAAAGCGAATCATCTTTGCGACGATTGATTATTTCTTCATTAATAGTTTCACCGGCTAATTTACTTTCCCATAATTTTTTATAAAATTCTTTTGACATCATCCCACCCCAAAGGCGCGGTGTATGCTCCTTCATTTCTTCAAAACTATAGCCAGTAATTCTTTGAGCTGCTTTATTAGCAAACACGATATTACTATTTACATCAGTAATAATAGTATGATGCGAAGAACTTTCAATCGCTAATAACAAAATATCATGGTCATTTTGATAGAATTCCTGATCCGAATCATTTAAATTCTCACCAGCTGAAAATACTTTTTTAAGATAGTAAGACGAGGGATCAGTTGGATAAAATCTCTCAAATCTTAAATGATGATTAAAAATTCCATTAGTAGATAGTATGTCATAAACGCTATCAACAAAACCCTGCTCACCGGCAATATAAATCAACGATTCACTTAAATTAGTAACATCTTTTATGTCAGCAAAAGAAAATCTTTCGTAAATGATTGTTCCTTGGCAGTTGTTTTGCTGCTTATTAAAATTATTTATTTCTTCACTATAGACTGAACGTTCGGGCGATTCATCAAAATAGAATAGTTTAATTGGAGTTTTTAATTTTTTTGCTACTGCGTAGCGCATTAAACTTAAAAAAGGAGCAATACCAACTCCACCACCCAATAAAATTAAAGGAGTTTTTCTATTATCAGGCAAACAAAAAGAAGAACCAAAAGGGCCAATAATTTTTACTTCCTCGCCTTCAGTTAGCTCTAGGAGAGTTTTTTTAAAACCACTATCACTTTTTCTAAATAAAATTGAAATTTCGCCCTTACTATTAGGAATACTGGTAATAGAAAAAGCGCGCCGATCACCCTTTTTGTCAGGATAACTTAATTTAAATAACCTTAACCAAATATATTGGCCAGGATTAAAAATAAAGCTATTCTCAATCCGAAAACTAATCTCAAAAGTATCTTTGGCTATTTCTGTAGTCTTAATTAATTTGGCTAAATGGACACGATCCGCAATCATAGTTTCCATAAATTTAAAACAAAATACACTAACATTATAGCAAAAAAAATGTTTAGCGAGTTACGGTGCTAGTAACACCCTGCTCAGCATCAGGTGCCACAATAATAATTCTACCATTAGAGCTCTTTTTTATTTCATAGCCAGCCCCATTAGTTGAACTGCCGGTTGGATCAAAAGGAATGCTGGTTAAATATTTTTCACTATCTGTTAGAACCGAAAGGTCAATTAAACCAGCGCAAGAAATTGCTCCGGTCTTACAAATTTCAGTTTGTGTAGTAGTGATAGAGGCTGGAATAGTGCCATTATTATCAATCGCATACTGATAAACTGCGTTAAGAATTGTATTAAGATCGGCTCGGCGCTGAGCATTCCTGGTCTCACCTAGCTGTTTAGTCGGGTTAATAGCAAAAATAACAATACCAGCTAAAATAGCAATCGCTGCTACGACCAAAAGAATTTCAATTAAAGTAAAACCTCCACGAGTAATATTAATATCTTTCATAAGATTTAAGACCATGCTTAGTTACTTAATTATAACAATATTACAGTAAAACAACAAAAGGCGTGGGTTACTAACCCACGCCTTCTTTAATAGCTATTTATCAAGACAAATCATTAACGAGTTGCACTAATAGTAGCGCTTTGCTCAGCATCAGGTGCCACAACAGTAATTCTACCATTAACAGTCTTTTTTATTTCATAGCCAGCCCCGTTAGTTGAACTACCTGTTGGATCAAAAGGAATACTGGTTAAATATTTTTCAGTGGCAGTCAAAACTGACAAATCAATTAAACCAGTGCAAGTCCCTCCGGTCTTACAAATTTCAGTTTGTGTAGTAGTGATGGAAGCTGGAATAGTGCCATTATTATCAATCGCATACTGGCAGGTACCCCAAATCCTAGACACTTTCTCTATGGTTAATTACAATAAAACCATATGAAAAAATCATTTAAGGTCTCGAAAGAGACCAAAGAACAAATATTAAAAAGAATTAAGGAGGAAGGGGT
>Ga0265297_10002665_pt1 | contig 35297 bp, 46 predicted proteins | sample Munlanlwell13791_FD_192502 | JGI IMG/M metagenome (GOLD analysis project Ga0265297, IMG submission 192502) | Leachate microbial communities from a municipal landfill in Southern Ontario, Canada - Leachate well 137-91 | ecosystem: Engineered > Solid waste > Landfill > Unclassified | place... | reverse complement strand
CAAAGTGTTCTCGGAAATATCATAATTATAATTGTAATAAGTTATATTTATCGCCGTTGAAGGAGAGGCAAAAGTATTGTTTTTAATGACGGCATTATTATTATAATAATATAAATAAACGCACGCCCCGGAAGAGGTGAAATTATTATTCCGAATTATTAAACCGTAGTTATACCAATAAGCGTAGATCGCTTGGTTGAAAGCCCCGGTAAAGCGACAGCCGTCAACAACGTTATTGCAGTTGCTGGAATAACCAAGATAGAAATTTATCCCATAGTAAGCGCTGTTGAACCCATAAAAGCTTGAATTTCTAACTGTATTATTCAGGGCGCTGGTCGATGAAAAATAAACCTGCTGCGTGTAGTAAGCGCCTTCAAAGGAACAACTGTCGATCAAGCAATTTGAAGTCGTGATGCTGACCAGGGAATACGTTGAATAATCGTTCGACCCATTATGTCTGATCGAGAGCCCTTCAAAGGTCGTGCCGGAACCGGAGACATTGAAGAGATTTGAGTTGGTACCGTAAGCGGCGTCAATCTGAGGCGTCCCACTCCCCCATTTCTGGAAATAGCGCCTGGTCGCGACGCTGATCGGGAAGGATTCACCGTTGGCGGCATCATAAGTACCAGCCATCATCCTAAGCGTATCACCCAGAGCGGAATTCGCGACCGCGTAAGTCACCGTTCTCCAAGCTTGTCCTTCGGATAAACCGGTATTACCGTTATTACCGGAAGAGGGATCGACATAATATACCGTCGCTAAAGCAGGGAGAGAAGAAAATAAAAGATAAAGAAACACTGAGGCAATAAACAATCCTGTTTTCACAGGTCGTTTTATGTGCCTGATCATTTAAGCAAAAACCCCGTCGGTGGTGCATATTTTTTTGGGCATGATTGTTCTGGTGATTGAGATTATATCACCGCCTCAAACCCAATTTCAACTGCTATTTTTCGCTTAATTTTGCCGTTGCAGAGGCTTTTTTAAGAGCGAGCAAAATATCGATCATCGCTTGGGTATCAAGCTCGCAATAAACCTCCAGTGCCTGGCGAACTTCCGCCCTATCGACCGGATTAACCTTGGGATCAAAGGTCACCCTGGTATATTCGAGACTGGCAGTCCGGCCATCCTCGATCCGCATCCCCTTATAGCTCTTGTCGGATAAGATCGGTAAAACTTTTTTGATCGAGAGCTTCCCTTCCTGCCCCGGATGATAGAAGGAAAAGTCCTGGAAGACCTCTAGTAAGTCGACAAACCGTTTTTCCACTTCTTTAAAATGGTCGAGAAACCCCGAATAAACGCGGCAGCAGTTCATAATGACTTTCATCTCGTATTGAGCGTAATAGGCCAGGATCGTCCCTTCTGTGCCCAGGTCGAGCTTTAACCGGCGCAAAACTTCCGGCCGGGGATCAGCTATTCCGTCCGCTAGGAACGAAAGATGCCTGGGGACCGCCCCCTCCCGGTCGATCACGTGCAAAGAAAATTGAAAGGGGACCTCGTCATATGGGGTCGTCCGATCGTAGATCGGAATGACCGGCGCGATCGTCTCAAAGTCGAGAAAATATAGGGGATACTGGAGTTTGGCAAAAAAGCGTTCCAGCGCCGGAGGATCGATATGCGGCTCCCCCTGTTTGATCGCCCTGATCTGGATCGCCTGTTTATCGGTTAGATTAAAATCAGCCGGAACGTTATTCAGATCGAAGATCCCCTGTTCAACCAGATCAAAAGCGCTTTTCACGCCGCGGTGGAGGGTAAAAACATCGTCCTGAACCGGCAAAAAAGACCAGCAGTCGCTTTCCAACGGACAGTCACGCAACTCTTCGCATTGCCGGCCCGGCGAAATGTTCGGGCTCTCTTTGGAAAGAATGTCGATCATCGCCGCGACATTGGCCGGGACTTCCGGCAGGATCTCGTCGACTTTTTCGCTGATATCTTTTTGGGCGAATAAAGCTTTGACGTCGAGTTCCCCGTTCTTCACGTATTCCCGATTGATATGCATCAGGTAACAGTGTTTGATCTTCAGCCCGGCCGTTTGATAAACATACTTCTGGAAAGCGACGTCATAATAATGTTCCGCCTTGGTGTCGGTCGAACTTTTCACTTCGATCAGATCCCATTCGTCTTCTCCTGACGGAAGCAGGATATCGGCCCGGGCATAAGCATCATCGATCAGAAAGCCGGCCTCGAACAGCGGTTTTCTAAGAGCGAGCGCGGCGCGGGAATTAGCATCGACTTCGCCCTTATCGTAGCTGGATTTAATGAGCAGACCATCGGGGAAATTAAGCCGGGCCATTTCTTCCACCCGGCGGCCGTCGTTCATGATGGCGCGGAGCGCCAGATCGGGCTTTTTGAGTTCAGCACGGCGGTGGACCTTGAACCAGAGGAGTTTCAGACAGCGGAGTCCGTCCTTGTAGAGCGATTTGGTCAGGATAACCCCCATGTTAAGGGTTAGTCGTTCCGCTCCCAATGAACCTCGACGAATTTCTCCCCGTTAAGGAATTTGAATTCATGCGAGCCTTTGTAAGCGTGGGTTAACGCTTTGCCGATATGCAGCGCCAGGTTGTGGGTGGAGGTTTCCGCCCAGATCGCCCCGTCTTTCTTCTCGACTTTTACCAGGCGGGCCTTGGCATCGTGCTCTTCAGCCAGTTTCCCTTCGTTAGTGATCAGATTGATCAGGTCGGCTTCATGGTCAAGCAGGAAGGAACCGCTAAGTTTGATCAGACCGCCCTCTTCGATCTTGTTGGGCTGCATAAAATCTTCGTAATGTCTCTCAATCTTCATAGTTGATCCCTCCCCAAATAATCCTTATCGTTTCGTGAACTGGAAGGCGCGGCGGGCACGCTTGAGGCCGTACTTCTTCCGTTCCTTCATTCTCGGATCGCGGGTCATGAGCCCTTCTTTCTTCAATAGGGTCTTAAATTCAGGATTGGCGACAACAAGCGCCCGGGAGATCCCAAGGCTCATCGCGGTCGCTTGGGCCGGAACGCCGCCTCCCAGGACCTGGGCGATAACATCGTACTTACCGGCAGTCTGGGTCACGACAAATGGCTTATTGATCCGATATTCAAGGATTTTTCGGCCGCAATAATACTGAAGCAGGGACTTACCGTTGATCGACATGCCCCCTTTACCGGGAACAAGCCAAACTTTAGCGATCGCTTCTTTGCGGCGGCCGGTGCCGTAATACTTAACCGAGTTATCTTTCACTTTTTCTTTCGCTTTTTTCGGATGAGCATGGTGGACCGGAGCGGTATGCGTCGCTACCACTACTTCTTCGTTTTTAGCGACCGGTTTCTTATGATGGACAGGGGCTTTTTTAATTTCGTTCATCTTTTTTTACACCTCAAGTTCAGGAATTTTCGCGTATTGGGCTGGGGTTCCGGTGAACACTTTCAATTTTCTGATGATTTGCGCGCCAAGCCTGGTGTGGGGGATCATCCCTTCGATCGCCAGGCGAATGACCTTTTCCGGTTTAGTCTGGAGCATTTTTTCCAGGATGACGGTTTTGTCCCCGCCCGGATAGCCGGAGTGAGTAAAATAAGTCTTGTCTTTCAGTTTATTCCCGGTAACCTTGACCTTGTCGGCATTGACCACGACGATATAATCGCCGCAATCGGTCTGGGGAGTATAAAGGGTCTTGTGCTTCCCGCGCAAATAAACGGAGGCTTTAGTGGCGAGCCGGCCCAGGACCTTGCCGGTCGCGTCGATCCGGTACCATTTTCTCTTGATCATTTTGTTGTTGGCGAATATCGTGTTGTTCTTTTTCATACCTTTATACCAATTCCAGCCGGGCCAGAGGAGCGGAATCTCCCAGGCGACGGCCGATTTTAATGATGCGGGTATAACCGCCCGCTCGACCTTCGAACCTTTCCGGAAAACTCTTAAAAATAGTCGTGACCACTGCCTTATCGTGCAACACGCTTTCCGCTTTGCGGCGGGAAAAGAGGTCGTTGGACTTCGTGCAGGTGATCAGCTTCTCCGCCATCCGCCGGGCTTCTTTCGCCCTGGTCAAAGTAACGTTGACGTGGCCATAGAGGAACAGCGACCTGACGATCGAACGCAGCATCGCCATCCGCTGGTCGGCCGGCTTACTTAATTTACTGTTGCCTTTCCGGTGTCTCATTCTCCCGACTCTCCTTTTAGATGCAATTTGTATTCCGACAGCCGCGCCCGGACTTCGGTCAACGATTTCTCGCCAAAGTTATCGAGCTTCATCAGTTCCGGTTCGGAATAGGTGATCAGCTCCCCAACGGTCTTGATCCCCGCCTTTTTCAGACAGTTAAGGGACCGCGAAGAGAATTCCAGGTCTTCAACGCTCATCTCAAGCACGGCGGAAGAAGAATCTTCCTTCCCGCCCAGTTCCAGGTTGAGGGCTTCCGACTTTTCGCCGACGTGAACGAACAAATCGACGTGTCGGGCCAGGATCTTGGCGCTTTCCTTGACCGCTTCATCAGGACGGATGCTCCCATTGGTCCAAACGGTCATGACCAAACGATCGTAATTAATCTCTTGCCCGACGCGGACCTCTTCGGTCGCGATATTAACCTTGACCACCGGCGTAAAGATCGAATCGGTTGGAATAAAACCGACCGGCAGGCTGGCCTTCTTGTTCCGGGATGAAGAAATGTAACCATGACCGCGTTCGACGATCAGTTCCATGGAAAGCTTGCCGTTGGAATCAAGGTTTGCCAGAACGAGATCCGGATTGATGATCTCAATCTCGTCATCATGTTCGATATCCCCGGCTTTGACCTCGCCCGCCCCTTTGGCTTTAAGGGTGATGGTCTTCGGCTGGTCGGAATGGGACTTAATGACCAGTTCCTTCAGGTTTAAAATGATATGCAAAACGTCTTCGGTCACCCCGTTGATGGTCGAAAACTCGTGCGACACGCCGTCGATCTTGACCGCGGTCACGGCCGCTCCCGGCAACGAAGAAAGCAGGATCCGGCGCAAGGGATTGCCCAGCGTCTGGCCATAACCTCTTGGCAGCGGCTCCACCACAAATTTACCAAAACTGTCCGAAACTTCAGCCACCTTGACCCATGGCTTCTCTCCACTAAGTACCATTAATTTACCTCCTTAAAAATCACTTACCGAGAATAATACTCAACGATAAGATTTTCGGCGATCGCCGCGTCGATCTCATCCCTGGTCGGCAGAGAAAGGATCTTCCCTTCCGCCTCACCGGACAAGGCCAGCCATTTTGGCGTAACCTTGTCAGGGAATTTTTCGAGCGCTTCTTTCGCTAATTTAACGATCTTAGCGTTAACCTTTATCACATCCCCAACCTTCACGGAGAAGGAAGGAATATTGACCTTTTTCTCGTTAACAATAATTCCGCCGTTGCGGACGATCTGTCTCGCGGCCTGACGGGAGGTGGCGAACCCGAAACGATAGACCACGTTGTCCAGCCGGCGTTCAAGATATTGCAGCAACTGTTCTCCGGTAACCCCTTTGCGCTTGGCGGCTTTGTCGAAGTATCCGGCAAATTGCCGCTCGCCCAAACCGTAGATGCGGCGGGCTTTCTGTTTTTCGCGCAAGCGGATCTGGTATTCAGAGACGCGCGGCGGCAGTTTGCCATGCTGACCTGGCGGATAAGAGCGCCGGGCATAGGGACACTTTTCGGTGTAACACTTTTCGCCCTTAAGAAAAAGCTTCTCGCCTTCACGGCGGCAAAGCTTACAGGTCGCTTCAATATGCCTACCCATTAGACTCTCCTCCTCTTTGGAGGCCGGCAACCGTTATGCGGAATCGGGGTAACGTCTTTAATGGAACTGATCTCCAGTCCCGCCCCCTGCAATGAACGGATCGCCGTTTCACGGCCCGCGCCCGGTCCTTTGACCAGAACGCTAACCTCACGGACCCCCATTTCCAAAGCTTTAGCGGCCGCCTTTTCGGCAGCGGCTGAAGCCGCGAACGGAGTCCCCTTTTTCGTTCCTTTAAAACCATTCGCCCCGGCTGATGACCAGGAAACGACGCCACCATTGGAATCGGTAATAGAAACAATCGTGTTGTTGAAAGTCGCCTGGATGTGCGCGACCCCAACTGAGTGGACCTTCCTTTTATCTTTCTTTTTCTTAGGCGCTGCTGGCGCCTTAACCGCTGTTTCTTCCATGGTTTATGTCTTTTCCTCCTTTTTCCTTCCAAGCCCGACGGTCTTTCTCTTGCCCCGGCGGGTGCGGCCGTTGGTCCGGGTCCGCTGTCCGCGAACCGGCAAACCTTTGCGGTGGCGCGAACCGCGATATGAACCGATGTCGATCAAGCGCTTGATGTGCATGGAGATATCTTTGCGGAGATCTCCCTCCAACCGGTAATCCTTGAGCACGTCACGGATCGTGACGACTTCGGAATCGGTCAGGTCTTTAACTTTGGTTTCCGGATTGACGTTCGCTTTGGCGAGAATTTCCTCGCTGAGCGTGTCCCCGATCCCGTAAATATAAGTTAATCCGACAATTATCCTTTTATTGGGCGGCAAATCGATACCAATCAGACGTACCATCAATTCCTCCTTTTAACCTTGCCGCTGCTTATGCTTCGGGTTCTCGCACAGAACATAAACCCGACCGCGCCGGCGGACAATCTTGCATTTATCACATATTTTTTTAACTGACGATCTTACTTTCACAATTTTACCTCACTTTAAACGATACGTAATTCGGCCCCGGGTCAAGTCGTAAGGCGAGAGCTCAACTCTGACCTTATCTCCAGGGAGGATCCGAATATAATTTTTTCGGATCTTGCCTGAAACATGCGCCAGGATCAGTTGTCCAGTTTCGACCTTGACCCGGAAAAGCGCGCTGGGCAAAGCTTCCGTCACTTCGCCTTCCAGTTCAATTACATCTTTGTCTTTTACCATATGGTCAATATCTCCGGATCACCTTTAGTGATCAAAACCGTGTGCTCGAAATGGCAAGAAAGGCCGCCGTCTTCGGTCTCGACCGTCCAGCCATCATCAAGCGTCCTTATCCGCCAAGTCCCCGTATTGAGCATCGGCTCGATCGCGAGGATCATCCCGGCTTGAAGGTGGATCCCTTCCCCGGGGAACCCGAAATTAGGGACCAACGGGTCTTCGTGCATTTCCCGGCCGATCCCGTGGCCATAAAGTTCACGGACAACCGAAAAGCCTTGTTTCTCGCCGGTTTTCTGGATCGCGTGGGAAATATCTCCCAACCGCTTGCCGACCCGGGCTTGTTTGATCCCCGCCCGGAGCGCTTCTTTTCCGGCCCGTAAGAGCTTCTCCGTTTTGCCGGAGATCTTACCGACTGGAAAAGTCGCGGCGTTGTCGCCGCAATATCCTTTATACTTGACCCCAACGTCGATACTGACGATGTCGCCGTCCTTGATCAATCGTCCGCCCGGGATCCCATGGACCACTTCCGAATTGACCGAGAGACAGGTCGCGTGCCGGTAACCGCGGTAGCCTTTAAAAACCGGCTCGGCCCCCCGGTCGCGGATCACCTTTTCGCCGTAAGCGTCAAGTTCAGCGGTCGTGATCCCCGCTTTCAGGTAACCTTTCAGTTCAGCCAACGCTTCAGCCGCGATCGCTCCGGCCTCGCGCATCAACTGGATCTCTTTTTCGGTTTTAATCGAGATCGCCATCAAAGAACAGTGGCATTAGCCAGGACCTTGAGCACGTTATTGAACGCTTTTTCAATCGGCAAGGAAGCGTCAATCTCAACCATCTTTCCGGTCTTGCCATAATAATCGACCAATGGTCTGGTTGATTTCTCGTAAACTTCGAAACGGGTCCGGATCACGTTCGGATCATCGTCTTTGCGCAGGATCAGTTCGCCTCCGCAAGCGTCGCATTTTCCGGCGACTTTCGACGGGCTGTGCTCCAGGTGGTAGACGGCACCGCAATCTTTGCAGCTCCGGCGACCCGAGAGCCGGCTGACCACTTCTTCCTGATCGATCTTGAAATAGAGCACGTAATCGATCGTCCTGTTCAGTTCCTTGAGCATCGCGTCAAACGCTTCCGCCTGGGCCGCGGAACGCGGGAAACCGTCCATAATAAACCCGACCTTACAATCCGGATTACTGATCCGTTTTTTGGCCAGTTCGATCGTCAGCTCGTCCGGCACCAATTTGCCGGCATCCATGAATTCTTTCGCTCGTTTCCCGATCTCCGAAGCGAGCCTGACTTCCTCCCGTAACAGATCGCCTAAAGAGATATGCGGCAGTTTTTTCGCTTCCGCGATCAACTTCGCCTGCGTCCCTTTTCCCGATCCGGGCGGTCCAAGTAAAACCAAGATCATGCGATTATTCCTTCGTACTGGCGGGTCACCAGATGGGTCTGGATCTGACGGACCAGATCAAGCGCGACACCGACCATGATCAGCAGCGCGGTTGAACCAAGTCCCTGGAACGACGTAATGTGGGTCAAACTTTCCACGATGGTCGGCACGATCGCCACCAGCGACAGAAAAAGGGCCCCAACCAGAGTCAACCTCGTTATGACGTATTCCAGATACTGGGCGGTCGGTTTACCGGGTCTGATCCCCAGAACGAACCCGCCATATTTTTTAATGTTCTCGGCCAATTCGGTCGGATTGAACGTGATCGCCGTATAAAAATACGTAAAGAAAAAGATCAACCCGAAATACAGGAACATGTACAAGCTACCCGACGGCGAAAAAAGCTGCACAAAATTTTGCACGCCCGGGTTCGGAATGAACTGGGCTATAGTCGCCGGGAACAACAGGACCGACGAAGCAAAAATAATCGGGATAACCCCACCCTGATTGATCCGCATCGGAATGTAAGTCGATTGCCCGCCATACATCTTCCGGCCCACGACCCTTTTGGCGTATTGGACCGGGATTCGCCGCTGCGCCTCCTGGACCAAGACGATCGCCACGATCATTACCAGGAAAGCCAGGAGCAGGATCAGCACGCCGAAAAATGACGCCCCTCCCTTGACCAACGTTACCGTCTGGCTAATATTAGACGGGATACGCGAAACGATCCCGACAAAGATCAGGATCGAAGCGCCGTTTCCAATTCCCCGTTCGGTGATCAACTCACCAAACCACATTACCAAGGTACTGCCTGCCGTTAAAGAAATAACCGTTCCCAGCAGGAAAATAGCAAAACTATAACCGTCAACCATGACCCCGCGCAGCCAAAACGACATGCCGAACGCCTGAAAGGCGGCCAACACAACGGTCAGATAGCGAGTGTAACTCGCGATCTGCTTGCGGCCCGCGTCCCCTTCTTTCGCCAGCTCTTCAAGCTGGGGGACCACGACCTGCATCAACTGCATGATGATCGACGCGTTAATGTACGGTACGATCCCCATCGCGAAGATCGAAAAGCGCATAAACGCGCCGCCAGTGAACAAGTCCAAAAAGCCGAGAACGTTCCCGCCGCCAAAGAGCCCCGCCAGCTTGACGGTGTCGATCCCCGGGACCGGGATATGCACGCCAACCCGGAATAACACGAGCATGCCGATCGTGAATAAAAACTTTTTCCTCAAATCGGCAATATTGACCAGACCGGAAACAAAGTTAAGCATTAATTAACGTTACTTTCCCGCCGGCTGCTTCGATCTTCTTTTTCGCCGCGGCGCTGACCTTATGGGCCTTGACTTCAACCGGTCCTTTCAATTCCCCGGAACCGAGGATCTTGATCAAGCCGGTGGCCTTTTGCGCTCTGTCAATTTCCGACAGGTTAAACACCTGGTAAACGACCCGGAACGGATAATTCTTGAACCCGCGTTTCGGCAAGCGGCGGTAAAGCGGGGTCTGACCGCCTTCGAATCTGGACCCTTTGGTCCCGCCGGAACGGCTGGTCTGCCCTTTATGTCCGCGACCGCAGGTTTTGCCGAGGCCGGAACTGGTCCCGCGGCCAACCCGTTTTTTTCTTTTTTTAGCGCCCGCTTTGGGCTTCAAATTACTCAGATTTAACATATTTAACGTTTGGTTCCTTTCCTCTTTCTTTGGTCACCTGATCGAGCCGCTTCAAAAGACTCAGCCCGTTCAAGGTCGCCCTCGCCACGTTGATGGAATTGGCCGAACCGATCTTTTTGGCGACTATATTAGTGACCCCGGCCAGTTCGAGGATCGTCCGGACAGAGCCACCGGCGATAACACCGGTTCCCCGGGGAGCCGGGCGCAAGACGACATTGCTGGCCGAAAATTTCCCGTGCACATCGTGGGGGATCGAACCATTAATGATCGGCACTTCCATGATCGCTTTCTTGGCCGCCTCAACCCCTTTGCGGATCGCGGCCGAAACTTCAGCCGCTTTCCCGATGCCGAGACCAACCCGGTACTTCATGTCGCCGACGACCACTACGGCCCGGAAACCCATCTTTTTACCGCCCTTGACCACTTTGGTAACCCGGGCGATGCTGACTACTTTTTCTTTAAACTCCGAATCTCGGTTTCTATCCTGATATCTCATATTAGAATTCCAGTCCTCCTTCGCGAGCCGCGTCTGCCAGCGCCTTTACCCTACCGTGATAAATAAAAGAACCCCGGTCAAATACAACCTTCTTGACCCCTTTAGCTTTCGCTCTTTCCGCGATCAGTTTGCCGATCTTCTTGGCAGCGGCGATATTCCCGCCGTTCTTGACCAAATCTTTTTCAATCGAGGAAGCGGCCGCCAGGGTCCGACCTTCGCTGTCGGCAATGACCTGAGCGTGAATATTCTTAATGCTGCGAAAAACAGCTAAGCGCGGCCGCTCAAGGGTCCCGAATACTTTCTTCTTTCTAATCGCCATTTTAGCTCTTGCCTCCCGACGTCGCCTTGGCCGCTTTACCAGCCTTGCGTCTAACTACTTCCCCAACGTAACGGATCCCTTTCCCTTTGTAGGGTTCAACTTTTCTAGTCAACCGGATCTCGCAAGCGATCGCGCCAACCTTTTGGGCGTCAATCCCTTTGACCTTGATCCTGGTCCCGCCCTGAACTTCAAAATCGATCCCCTGCGGCGGCTCAAACTCAACCGGGTGGGAATATCCGAGCTGTAACTGGAGCTTCTTGCCGGCCAGGGTCGCGCGATAGCCGACGCCGACCAGGTCAAGCTCTTTTTCAAAGCCTTTGGTCACGCCGGTGATCATATTCTCGATAATGCTGTTGTAGAGCCCCTGCATCGCCTGCGCTTCACCAGTGGTCGCTTCGATATTGGTCAGCAACTTACCGTTATCGATCACGATCTTAACGATGGGCTTAAAGTCAAACGCCAGGGTCCCCTTCGGCCCCTTAACGCTGACGTTCCCTTCCGGCGTGATCTTGATATCAACGCCTTTTGGGATCTCTAATATTCTTTTGCCTATTCTTCCCATTTTCTTCTCCCTACCACACGTAACAGAGCATTTCGCCGCCGATCTTCTGCTTGCGAGCAGCATCGTCGGTCATTAGCCCCTTTGGCGTTGAAATTATCGCTAAACCGAAACCGGATTGAATGCGCGGGATCGCCTTACTGCCGACGTAAACCCGGCGTCCGGGGGTGCTGATCCGTCTGACACCGACGATCACGCTGCGTCGATTCTCATTATACTTAAGGGCAACGCGCAAAACCTTCTTGTTCATGCGGGCCATGACGTCGAATTTGCCGATAAACCCCTCTTCCAGGAGGATCTTGACGATCCCTTCCTTCATTTTGGAATGAGGAATATCAACCGTATCCTTTCTGACCTTGATCGCGTTATTCACTCTGACTAACAAATCTGCTATTGGATCCATTCTTCTATCTCCTTAAATTTACCAGCTGGATTTGACCACGCCTGGGATCTGACCTTGATGCGCCATCTTCCGGAAACAAAGACGGCAAAGCCCAAACTTTCTGATGTAAGCACGCCGGCGGCCGCAGACAAAACAGCGGTGGACCAGCCGGGTCGAGAATTTCGGCTCACGTTTTAATTTTTCCAACCAACACTTTTTCGCCATCATTTTCTCCTCTTATCTTATGCGTCGTGGGTCCGGAACGGAATGCCGAGCGCTTCCAACAGGTCCTTGGCTTCGGCATCGGTCTTGGCCGAGGTCACGAACGTAATGTCCATCCCTCTGACCGCGTCAACTTTATTGTAATCGACTTCCGGAAAGATCAATTGTTCTTTGATCCCCATGGAGTAGTTTCCCCGTCCATCGAACGATTTAGGATTGACCCCTCTGAAGTCGCGGATCTTCGGCAAACAAATGCCGATCAATTTATTAATGAACTGCCACATCCGCTTGCCGCGGAGAGTAACTTTCAAGCCGATCGGAGTGTTCCCCTTAAGCTTAAAGGCCGCGATCGCTTTTTTACTGTTGATCACCAGCGGTTTCTGTCCAACAATGCTGGCCAGCTCGGCCGCGGAAACATCGATCGCCTTAGGATTTTCCCTCGCCTCACCAACGCCCCGGTTGATCACCAGCTTGGTCAGCCGCGGGACCGACATCGCGTTCTTGTATTTATGCTTATCCTGAAGCTTTTTAACTATAATTTTATGATAGTCTTGTCGTAAATCTTTCATAGCCTACACCTTATCCATTATTTCTTTGCACTTTTTGCAAGTGCGCTGGTTCTTGCCTTCGACTTTAGTAATGCCGATCCGGGTCGGCTTGCCGCAGCGCGGGCAAACGAGGATCGCTTTAGCCGCCGTGAACGGCAACGCCTTGTCAATGATGCCGCCCGGCATTTTATTCATCGGTTTCTGGTGGCGTTTGGCGACGTTGATCCCTTCGACGATCAGGGTCCCTTTTTCCGGATTGACTTTGACGACTTTGCCTTTCTTGCCCTTGTTCTTGCCAGAAAGCATGAGCACCGTGTCGCCTTTTTTAATTCTAGTTTTTGTTTTTTCCATTTTTCCTTCTACCTTTTACACTACTTCGGGAGCCAGTGAAATGATCTTCATGTAATCGCGTTCGCGCAATTCCCTGGCGATCGGCCCGAAAACGCGGGTCCCGCGCGGGTTCTTGTCTTTGGCCACGATCACGACCGCGTTATCGTCGAAACAAACGTAAGAACCATCGCTCCGGCGGATCTTCTTTTTGGTCCGGACGAGCACCGCGAAAACGACTTCACCGTCTTTAACGGTCATATTCGGCATCACTTCTTTGACAACGCCGACGATCATGTCGCCGATTCCGGAAAACTTGCGGTTCGACCCTCCGAGACAGCGAATGACCATCAAGGTCCGAGCCCCACTATTATCGGCAACTTTTAAGATACTACGCGGCTGAATCAACGTTAACCCTCCTCACTAAACGCCAGTGCTTATCTTTTGAGATCGGTTTGGTCTCCATGATCTCAACGAGATCTCCGATCTTACACTGGTTCTGTTCGTCATGAGCTTTAAATTTCGTCGCCATGCGGACAACTTTATGATATTTCGGGTGCTGAAAAACCCTTTCGACCCTAACGACGATAGTTTTCTGCATCTTGTCGCTGACTACCACTCCCTGTCTGACTTTTGGCTTACCTCTTTCCACTATTTGCCCTCCTTGGCAGGAACCGGCTTTTTAGCCGCCTTCTCATTAACGATCGTCAGAACTCTGGCGATCCCCCGCCGCAGCTCCCGCTGCTTCAGAGGGTTCTTGACTTGCTGCCCGGATTTCTGGATCCGGAGAGTGAAAAGTTCTTTTCTGAGCTCCGACGCTTTTTTAGTTAATTCGTTGACCGATAATTCTCTTAATTCGCTGATCTTCATTATTGTTTCACCACTAATCTGACCGCCATCGGCAATTTATAGCTGGCCAGTTCGAACGCTCGCTGGGCATCTTCCAGGCTGACCCCGGCAATTTCAAATATGATATGGCCGCGCTTGATCGGAACGACAAACTTAACCGGCGCCCCTTTACCGCTACCCATACGGGTCTCAGCCGCTTTCCCGGTCACAACTTTGTCGGCACAGACGCGCAGCCAGATCTTACCGCCACGCTTAAAAAAATGGGTCATCGCTTTACGAGCCGATTCGATCTGATTGGTCGTCAGATAAACGCATTCTTCCGACTGCAAACCGAATTCACCAAAGTGCAAGGTGTTTCCCCGGGAAGCTTCGCCGTTAAGCCGGCGGCGCTGGTGCTTCCTAAACTTTGTTTTCGATGGTATTAGTGCCACTCTTCGTCGTCTCCTTTACTTCAGGCAATACTTCGCCCTTGTAGATCCAAACTTTTATGCCGATCTTGCCGTAGAGGGTCATCGCTTCGGCAAAACCATAATCGATCTTGGCGCGAAGGGTCTGCAACGGCACCCGGCCGCTCCGGTACCATTCGCTGCGGGCAATTTCGGCGCCGTCCAAACGGCCGCCGCACATGATCTTGATCCCTTTGGAACCGGCGCGCAAGGAACGGGAAACGCCCTGCTTCATCGCCCGGCGGAAAGAAATACGCTTCTCGAGCTGTTGGGCGATATTCTCGGCCATCAGGACGGCACAGGAATCGGGATTCGGTTCTTCATGGATATTGAGCTGAACCGTCTTGCCAAGCTTCTTGATCAATTGTTCGCGAAGGGCCGCGACCTCTTTGCCGCCTTTGCCGATGATCAAACCGGGTTTGGCAGTATTAAGATCAACTTCGATCTGATTCGCTTTACGGCTGATCTTGATCCTGGAAACCCCCGCTTTATAAAGCGTGTTTTTCAGAAAACTGCGCAGCTCTACGTCTTCCTGGAGTAATTTTTTGAAGTTCTGGTCGTCGGCATACCAATAACTATCCCATTCTTCAATAATTCCAAGCCTTAAACCTTTTGGGTGGACCTTTTGACCCATTACTTTGCCTCCTGTACTGATACCGTCACGTGGCTGGTGCGTTTCTTGATCGGAAAAGCCCGGCCGCGAGCGCGCGGTTGGAACCGCTTCATCACGAAACCCTTGGTCACGAATATTTCCCCGAGCACTAATTGCGCTTCGTTCAATTTATAATTGTTCGTGGCATTGGCGATCGCCGACTTCATGGTCTTCTCAATGATCCGGGCCGCTTTCTGCGGCATGAACTTGAGGAGCGACAGGGCTTCGGCCACCGACTTACCGCGGACCTCGTTCATCACCCGCATGATCTTGCGGGGGGAACTGCGAACCCATTTTGATTTTGCTTTTACGTTAACCATTAGGCTGGTGCCGTCCCTTTATCCGTCGGTGAGCTATGACCGCGGAAAGATCTGGTCTGGGCAAATTCCCCAAGCTTATGGCCAACATAATTTTCGGTAATGTAGATCGGAATGTGTTTGTTCCCGTTATGGACCGCCAGGGTCAAACCGACCATGTCGGGAATAACCGTGGAAGAGCGGGACCAAGTTTTAATGACCTTCTTATCGTTGGTCGCCTGAGCTTTCTGAACTTTTCTCAGCAACTTTTCTTCGATGAACGGCCCTTTATGCAAAGAACGTGCCATGTCTACTTTTTCCTCCTAGACAAAATAAAGCGATTGCTGCGCAGACGAGGTTTTCTTGTCTTCTTACCCAAAGTAGGTTTGCCCCAAGGGGTAACAGGATGTTCTCTCCCGATGCCAGACTTACCCTCACCGCCGCCGTGGGGATGATCGCAAGGATTCATCACGACACCGCGGACTTCCGGACGACGACCAAGATGCCGCTTCTTGCCGGCTTTACCCATTACGAGATTTTTGTGGTCAAGGTTCCCGACCTGCCCGACCGTGGCCCGGCAGGTAATCAGGATCATCCGCTGCTCGCCGGATGGCATCTTTACAATAGCATAATTTCCTTCTTTTGCCAACAGCGATAATCCGGCCCCGGCTGATCGAGCAAGCACCCCTCCACGGCCCGGATCAAGTTCAACGTTATGAACGGTGGTCCCGACCGGGATCGCGCTGAGTGGCAAGGCATTCCCCGGCTTGATATCGGCTTCGACTCCGGACATGATCGCGTCGCCGACATTAACACCGAGCGGGGCCAAAATATAATTCCTGACGCTGTCGGTATATTCGATCAGCGCGATGCGGCAGTTCCGATTCGGATCGTATTCGATCGCCACGACTTTAGCCGCGACATTGTCCTTGTTCCGGATGAAATCGATAATTCGATAATGTTTCTTGTTTCCGCCGCCCCGATGGCGCATCGACACAAAACCGCGCCAATCGCGGCCCGACTTTTGCTTTTTGCCGGCCAGCAGTTTTTTCTCCGGATAATTTTTTGTAATATCCGAGTAATCGTCGGCAACTCTGAATCTTGTGCCCGGACTTGTTGGTCTATTTCTCTTCAAACCCATGTTACGCCTCTAGCTCCTTTATTGTTTGTCCGGCTCGCAAAGCGACGTAAGCTTTTTTCCAGCGGGAAGTTTCACCGGCGGTTTTGCCCATGACCCGGCGTTTTCCCCGGACATTTAGCATGTTGACCGACTTAACTTTAACCTTGAAAAGCTTTTCGACCGCTTGCTTGACCATGATTTTTGTCGCGTCCAGATGGACGCGGAATGAATAGCCGCCCTGCGGACGGTTACCCAGCGATTTCTCGGTCACGACGACGCCTAAAATTACGTTTTCAACTTCCATTTTAACTTAATCTCTCCTCTAATACCTTCACAGATTTCTTATCGATAACCAGCCACTTGGATTTCAGTAAATCTATCACCGTGACTTCGATCGCCTTAGCCATCGTCACCCCGGCAATATTGCGGAGCGCTTTTTCAAAATCGCCCTTTTCGGCGTAGACCACGGTAACCTTTCCACTGACGCCAAGTTCCTTGAGAAACTTCACCCCTTCTTTGGTCTTCGGCGCGGCCAGATTATAAGCGTCAATGACCTTCAGCTTTTCGCCCCGGTTAAATTCAGAGAGCGCGACCCGAAGCGCCAAGCTGCGGACCTTCTTCGGCAGCGGATAAGAATAATCTCTTGGCTTCGGGGGGAAAATAACGCCGCCATGGCGCCACAAAGGCGAACGGGTGCTGCCGGCACGGGCCCGACCGGTCCCTTTTTGTTTCCACGGCTTGATACCGCCGCCGCGGACTTCGCTGCGGGTCTTGGCCGAATGCGTACCGCGCCGAGCCGAGGCTTGCAGCCAGCGCACAGTTTCGTGCACGACCGCCATATTTTTTTTCTCGTTAAATATCTTGCTCTTTTCCACGTTATGCCTTCCTTATAAATACTGTATTTCCGCGTTTGCCCGGGACCGACCCTTTGAGCAGGATCAGGTTTTTTTCCGGGATGACTTGGATCACGGTCAAGCCTTTGTTCGTCGCTCGGCAGTTCCCCATCCGGCCGGGCATTTGTTTCCCCTTCCAGACGCGGCCCGGCGTGGAACCGGAACCAATGGAACCCGGGATGCGGTGGAACTTGGAGCCGTGGGACATCGGCCCGCGGTGCTGGTGGTAACGCTTGATGCGGCCGGCAAAGCCTTTCCCGACGGTAGTACCGACAACTTCGATCTGGTCGCCCGACTTGAAGACATCGGCCTTCATTTCCTGGCCGACTTTAAACTCATCCGGATTGTCGACCCTGATCTCACATTTTTTCTTACCGAACGTGATCTGGATCGCGCCATAGCCTTCCTTCGCCATGGTCTTAACCTGGGAGACGACGCACGGACCGGCTTCGACGACGGTCACGCCGATCATGTTGCCGCTTTCATCATAAATTTGGGTCATACCTATTTTTTTACCTAACATATCTATCTGTCCTTAATCCATTTTTATTTCGATATCGACGCCTGCCGGCAGGTCGAGTTGCATGAGCGCGTCAACCGTTTGCGGCGGCGGCTCAAGGATATCGATCAAACGTTTGTGGGTCCGCATTTCGAAATGTTCACGGGACTTTTTGTCAACGTGGGGCGAACGGAGCACGCACCACTTTTGCTTATCGGTCGGCAACGGGATCGGTCCGGAAACCAAGGCACCGGCGCGTTTTGCCGTATCAACGATCTTCTCGGCCGACTTGTCCAAAACTCGATGGTCGTAAGCTTTTAATTTAATCCTGATTTTTTGCCTTTTCTGTTTGTTCATCTTTACTTACCTTGTGCCTTTTCAATTATTTGAGTAGCGATGTTCCCGGGAACTTCGCGATATTCAGAGAATTCCATGGTGTAGTTCCCGCGGCCTTGAGTCAGCGATCGCAGGTCGGTCGAATAACCGAACATCTGCGCCAGCGGAACTTTGGCCTTGATCGTCTGCATGCCAGCCAGCGGGGACATTTCTTCAACGTGTCCGCGGCGGCTGCTCAAGTTGCCGATAACATCACCCATGTACTGTTCGGGAACGACGACTTCAACTTTCATGAGCGGCTCAAGGAGGATCGGTTTGCTCTTCATGAAACCGCTCTTGAAAGCCATGGAACCGGCGATCTTAAAGGCGATTTCCGAAGAGTCAACGTCGTGATAAGAACCATCGAACAGGGTCACGCGGACATCGATCACCGGATAGCCGGCGAGCACGCCGGTCACCATCGCTTCTTTGATACCGGAATCGACCGCGGGAATATATTCCTTGGGGATCGATCCGCCAACGATCTTATTGACGAACTCATAACCTTTTCCGGCCTCAAGCGGCTCGATCTTCAGCCAAACGTGGCCGTACTGACCGCGGCCGCCGGTCTGGCGGATGAACTTGCCTTCGACTTCGGTCGAACCGAGGATCGTCTCTTTATAAGCGACCTGCGGTTTACCGACGTTAGCTTCAACCTTAAATTCGCGCAGCAACCGGTCGACGATAATTTCCAAATGGAGCTCGCCCATACCGGAAATAATGGTCTGGCCGGTCTCCGGATCGGTCTTGATCCGGAAGGTCGGGTCTTCTTCCGCCAGTTTGCTGAGCGACATCCCCAGCTTCTCCTGGTCGGCCGAGGTCTTGGGCTCGATCGCCACGAAAATAACCGGTTCCGGGAAATCGATCGATTCCAGGATGATCTGTTTGTCGCCGTCGCAAAGAGTGTCGCCAGTCATGGTCTCTTTCAAACCGACGATCGCGCCGATGTCTCCGGCCCGGATCTCACTGATCTCTTCCCGCTTGTTGGCATGCATCTGCAGCAAGCGGCCAATCCGTTCTTTCCGGTCCTTCGATGAATTAAAAGTGTAAGAGCCGGTGCTCAAGACTCCCGAGTAAACCCGGAAGAAGGTCAAGCGGCCGACAAAAGGATCGGTCATGATCTTGAACGCCAGGGCCGAGAACGGAGCTTCATCTTTAGGATCACGGGTACTCTCTTCGCCATTAGCGGGATTGGTCCCGACCACCGCTTTCTTATCGGCCGGCGAGGGAAGATAATCAACAATTCCGTCAAGGAGCGGCTGAACGCCTTTGTTCTTGAATGAAGAACCGCAGAAAACAGGGACGATCTCGGCGTCAACGGTCAACTTGCGGATCCCGGCCTTGATCTCTTCTTTAGTCAACGGGGTTCCGGATAGATACCGTTCCAATGTCGCGTCGTCGGCTTCCGCCGCCGCTTCAACCAGGAGGTCATGATATTTTTTCGCTGTTTCCTGCAAGTCGGCCGGGATCGGCTCCTTGTGGAACTTCATCCCCTGTTCGTCGTCATAAATGACCGCTTCCATCTCAACGAGATCAACGATCCCTTTTAAATTCTCTTCAGACCCGACCGGGAGCTGCATCACGACCGGTTTAACGAGCAACCGGTCTTTGATCTGGCCGACGACCCGGAAAAAGTCAGCGCCCAAGCGGTCCATTTTGTTAACGAAAGCCATCCGGGGAACCTTATAGCGCATCGCCTGCCGCCAAACGGTTTCGGATTGCGGCTGAACACCGCCGACCGCGCAGAAAATAACGACGACGCCGTCTAGCACGCGCATCGAGCGTTCAACTTCAACCGTAAAATCGACGTGCCCCGGCGTGTCAATGATGTTGATCCGGTGATCGCGCCAGAAAGTCGTGGTCGCGGCGGAAGTAATGGTGATACCGCGTTCTTTTTCCTGGACCATCCAATCCATGGCGGTATTGCCGTCATCGACGTTGCCGATGCGGTGAAGCCGGCCGCTGTAGAACAGCACCCGTTCCGTGGTCGTAGTTTTACCGGCGTCAATGTGCGCCGCAAAACCCATATTTCGATATTTATCTATTGGACATTCTCTTGCCATTTTTTACCACCTAAAGTGCGCGAAAGCTTTATTAGCTTCGGCTGTTTTATGTAATGTCTCTCGATTCTTCATCGCGTTACCGCCGCCATTGTAAGCGTCGATCATTTCACCGGCCAAGTTTTCGGCCATCGAACGACCGCTCCGCCCCCGAGCCGATTCCCTAAGCCACTGCATCGCTAAAGCTTCACCGCGCAGCTTGGAGACTTCAACCGGGACCTGATAGGTCGCGCCGCCGACGCGCCGGGGCTTAACTTCAACCAGCGGGATCAAGTTTTCAAGCGATTTAGTAAACACTTCCAGAGCCGGTTTCTTCAATTTACCCTCGACAATTTCCATCGTTTCGTAAAATATTTTTTCAACCTTGCTCTTTTTACCGTCCTGGATCATCTTGTTGATAAAGCGGGAGACCGTCACGCTGTTGTAAACGGAATCCGGCGATATTTTCCTTTTAGGGACTCTTCCGTATCTAGGCACTGGCGCCACCTCCAGACTTCGGTTTCTTCGCTCCATATTTGGAACGGCTTTGCATCCGTTTCTCGACGCCGGCGGTATCGAACGCGCCGCGGACGATGTGATAGCGAACCCCGGGAAGATCCTTAACGCGGCCGCCGCGAACGAGTACGACCGAGTGTTCCTGGAGGTTATGACCAACTCCCGGAATATAAGCGGAAACTTCGATCCCGGTCGTCAATTTGACACGGGCAACCTTTCGAAGGGCCGAGTTCGGTTTTTTCGGCGTCGTGGTATAAACTCTGGTGCAAACACCGCGTCGGACGGGGCAGGATTTAAGAGCCGGAGCCTTGCTCCGCGTCTTCTTCGATCCCCTCCCTTTTCTGATCAATTGATTGATTGTGGGCATTATTCTTCCTCCTGCTTAACTTCTTCCTCGAGCTCGGAAACCGTTCCGACCGTCGGAACTAATTCAATGTAGCGATAATCTTCGAAACCGGTCCCGGCCGGGATCAGCTTGCCGATAATGACGTTCTCTTTGAGCCCGTACATTTCGTCGGTCTTCCCCTGGACCGCCGCTTCGGTCAAGACCCTGGCGGTCTCCTGGAAGGAGGCGGCTGAGATAAAGCTATCGGTGCTGAGCGAAGCCTTGGTGATGCCAAGGAGTACTTCGTTGGCCTCGGCTTTTTCGCCTTTGGCATCGTCATTGATCAGGCCCATCGCCTTGGCGTCGATCAATTCTCCCGGGAGCAAGGTCGTGTCGCCCGATTGAACGACGCGGACCTTCTTGGTCATCTGGCGCACGATCACTTCAATATGCTTGTCGGCGATCGTCACGCCCTGAGAACGATAGATCTTCTGGATCTCGGCGACCATGAAACTCTGGGCCGCCCGGGAACCAAGAATGCTGAGCACGTCGTGCGGATTGACGGTCCCTTCGGTCAACTGCATGCCGACCTGGACCTTGTCGCCGGTCGCGACGCGCAAGCGGGTCTCGTAAGGCACAAAATATTCTCTGGAATCTTCTTTCCCGCGGACCCGAACCGAGCGCTCCCCTTCTTTTTCGGAGATCTCGATAACCCCTTCGATCTCGGAAAGGATGGCCGGATCTTTCGGTCGGCGGCCTTCGAACAATTCTTCGACGCGCGGCAGACCCTGAATGATGTCGCGGGTCTTGCTCGGGTCGCGGCGGATCGCTTCAACTTTAGCGATCACGTCATGGCTTTCAACGTTGTCGCCGTCTTCCACGTAAACATTGGAACCGGCAATGATCAGGTAAAGTTCGCCGGGGGCGACGATCAGATATTCCTTCTTCGCTTCGAGGACCACGCCGTTGACCTTACAGACCACGCCGGTCGCGATCTCGTCGCCAATTTTGACCTTGTCGCCGACGTTCACGAAAGACTGGCCGTCCTTCGGAATGGAATATTCCTTGCTGACCTTAGGATTGTAAGTAAAGATCTCGCCGTCGCGTTTGGTGGTCTTTTCCCCGCGCTTGCTGCTGACTTCCAGCTTAATGTACCGGACCTTACCCTGGGTGCTGGCGATCACGTACTCAAAGGAAGGATCGAATTCAGCGATCGTCTGGTTGGCGTCAATTTTGTCGCCGTCGCCGACCAGCAGAAGGGAACCGACCGGCAGTAAATACTCTTCTTTTTTATCTTTGACCTTAACGAAGGCCGAGGCACTGCGGGTGACCATTTTCCGTTTGGCGCCGAACTCATCGACGATGGAACGAAGCTCGAACCCTTCGCCAAAGTGAATGGTCCCGGTATGTTTGACCTTGATCGCGGTCTTGGTCGTCTTATGGAGCGCGACACCGCCGATATGGAAGGTTCTCATGGTCAACTGAGTACCAGGTTCACCGATCGACTGCGCGGCGATGATCCCGACCGCTTCGCCGACATTGATCACGTTCATGGTCGAGAGGTCAAGCCCGTAACACTTCTGGCATAGACCTTTCTTGGTGTGGCAGGTCAGAGCCGAGCGAACCTCGACTTTTTCCACGCCGGCCGCTTCGATCTTTTCGGCCGTTTCTTTATCGATCATTTCATCCGCTTTGGCCAGCACTTTGCCGGTCAGCGGGTCATTGATATTCTTGGTCGGGGTGCGATGGATCAGCCGCTGCGAGATCGGCACGACGATGTCGTAGCCTTCGCGGATCGCGACCAGTTCCACCCCATCCTTGGTCCCGCAATCCACTTCGGTGACGATAACGTCTTGGGCCACGTCAACCAAACGGCGGGTCAGGTAACCGGAATCGGCGGTGCGGAGCGCGGTATCGACGAGACCTTTACGCGCGCCGTAGGAAGAGATGAAGTATTCGGTAATGCTCAAACCTTCTTTAAAGTTCGATTTGATCGGGATGTTAATGATGTTCCCGAACGGATCGGCCATCAAACCGCGGATGCCGGAAAGCTGACGAACCTGTTGGACGTTACCGCGGGCGCCGGAGAAAGCCATCATGTAAACCGAGTTCAGTTTATCAAGATTGGCCAGCATCAGTTCGGTCACTTCTTCGGTCACGGTGCTCCAGATATCCAGCGAACGGATGAACTTTTCCTTATCGGTCAGCTGACCGTTGCGGAACATGTTCTCCAGGCTTTCCACCTGGGCGTTGGCTTTTTCCACGATCTCTTTTTTGCGTTTCGGCACGTTCAGGTCTTCAATGGAGATGGAAACACCGGCCAAGGTCGCGTACTTGAAACCAAGCCGTTTGATCTCGTCGGCGATCTCCGCGGTGACCGCGGCGCCGTAGCGAGCGTAACAATCGGTGATCAGTTTCTCCAGTTCTTTCTTGGTCAAAACATTGTTAAGGTACGGATAGGCTTCCTTGATCCCCCGGTTCCGAAGGACCCGGTTCAGGGTGTAATTAAATTTGACCCGGCCAACGGTCGTTTCAACAAACTGACCGCCGCGGCGGACCTTGATCTTAGCGTGCAAATGGACTTCATCAAGATCGTTAGCGACCATCGCTTCCTGATCATTGGCGAAAATAATATCTTTGCCAAGCAGTTCTTTTTCGTTGTCAACCGTCAGGTAATACGTGCCGAGGACCATATCCTGGGTCGGCGTGATCACCGGCCGGCCCGAAGCGGCCGACATCACGTTGTTGGAAGAAAGCATCAGGATCCGGCATTCGACCTGAGCTTCAGGGGTCAGCGGCACGTGGACCGCCATTTGGTCGCCGTCGAAGTCGGCATTGAACGCCGGACAAACCAACGGATGGAGCTGGATCGCTTTTCCTTCGACCAGGATCGGTTCGAAGGCCTGAACGCTTAAGCGATGGAGTGTGGGAGCGCGGTTCAACATGACCGGGTGCCCCTTGATGATCTCTTCGAGAATATCCCAAACAATGACTTCCTGCCGTTCGATCATCCGTTTAGCCGATTTAACGTTCTGGGAAATTCCCCGTTCAACCAGCTTGCGGATCACGAAAGGTTTGAAGAGTTCCAGCGCCATTTCTTTCGGCAGACCGCACTGATGAAGTTTCAGGCTCGGACCGACGACGATAACTGAACGGCCGGAATAATCGGTTCGTTTACCGAGCAGGTTCTGCCGGAAACGACCCTGTTTACCTTCAATCCCGTCGGTCAGCGATTTAAGCGGGCGGCCGGTGGAACCGGTCACGGCCCGTTTGCGGCGGCCATTATCAATGAGAACGTCAACCGCTTCCTGGAGCATCCGCTTTTCGTTCCGGATGATCATTTCCGGAGCGCCCATGTTGATCATCTTCTTCAAGCGGTTGTTCCGGTTAAGCACGCGGCGATACAGGTCGTTCAGGTCGGAAGTGGCAAAGCGCCCCCCTTCCAGCTGGACCATCGGGCGCAAATCCGGCGGGATGACCGGGACATTGGTCAGGATCATCCATTCCGGGCGATTGTTTGATTTCAGGAAGGCTTCGGAGATCCGGAGCCGTTTGATGATCTTCATCCGTTTCTGGCCGACCGAACCTTTTAGTTCGCGGCGCAGCTTAGCGACCAGGGCTCCCATGTCGATCCGACCCAACAGCTCCTTGATCGCGCGGGCGCCGGTCTCGGCTTTGAGGCTGTCGCCGTGTTTCTCTACCGCTTCCTGGTAGTCGGCTTCACGAAGAACGGTCCCGACTCTCAAGCCTTTAACGTCTTCATCAACTTCAGTGATGATGAAAGCGTCATAATAAATAACTTCTTCCAGCGCGCGGGTCGAAATATCGAGCAAGAGACTGATGTAGCTCGGGATGCCGCGCAGGAACCAGATGTGCGCGACCGGTTCAACCAGCTTGATATGCCCCATCCGCTCGCGGCGGACACGGGAGGTGGTGACTTCGACGCCGCAGCGTTCGCAAACGATCCCGCGATAGCGGACCCGGCGGTATTTACCGCAATGGCATTCCCAGTCCTTGGCCGGCCCGAAGATCTTTTCACAGAACAGACCGCGGCGCTCCGGCTTAAAGGTCCGGTAGTTAATGGTTTCCGGTTTTTCGACTTCACCGTGCGACCAGGAAAGGATCTGCTCCGGGGAAGCTAACCCGATCTTAATAAAATCAAATTCTTTGTCTTCAGGTTTTCTAATCGGCAAGTTTGTCCCCTCCTCGGGATTTACCAAAGATCTGCGGCGATCTTTCTCTGGCAGACCTAGTGTCCTCGTCAATATTTATCTCTTTACCTTCGCGGGTGATGGTCTTCATGTCGAGGCCCAGACCGCGCAATTCTTTCAACAAGACCTTGAACGATTCCGGCATTCCCGGCTTGCCCATCGACTTCCCTTTCAGGATCGCTTCGTAGGCGCGGGAGCGGCCGACCACGTCGTCGGATTTAATGGTCAGGATCTCCTGGAGAGTGTGGGCGGCGCCGTAGGCGTACAAGGCCCAGACTTCCATTTCACCGAACCGCTGGCCGCCGAACTGCGCCTTACCTCCCAGCGGCTGCTGGGTGATCAGGGAGTACGGGCCGGTGGAACGGGCGTGCATCTTATCGTCTACCAAGTGGATCAGTTTCATCAGGTACATCTTCCCGACCGCGACCTTGCGGCCGAATGGCCGACCGGTGCGGGCGTCGATCAGATCGACTTTGCCGCTCTTGTTGACCCACGGAAAATCCTTGTGGGTCGAAGACTCCTGCAATTCGTTCTCGATCGTGTTGATCGAGGCGTTTTCTTCAAAAGCTTCGTCAAACGGCGGCATTTCATATTTCCGGCCGAGCGACCAACCAGCCTGGCCGAGCATTAATTCAAAGATCTGCCCGATGTTCATACGGGAAGGAACGCCGAGCGGATTTAGGATCACGTCAACCGGAGTCCCGTCCGGCAGGTAAGGCATATCTTCTTCCGGCATGATCTTAGCAACGACCCCTTTATTACCGTGGCGGCCGGCGATCTTATCGCCAACGCTGATCTTGCGAAGCTGGGCGATGTAAACCCTGACCAACTCGTGAACGCCCGGAGGGAGTTCGTCGCCGTTCTCGCGGGAGAACGAACGGACCGCGATAACCTTGCCGACCTCGCCCGGAGGAACGCGGAGCGAAGTGTCGCGCATGTCTCTGGCTTTATCGCCGAAAATGGCGCGGAGGAGCTTTTCTTCGGCCGGGAGCTCGGTTTCGCCCTTGGGCGTCACTTTGCCGACCAAAACGTCACCCGGTTCAACTTCGGAACCGGCGACGATCACGCCCCGGTCATCGAGGTTGGCAATCGCTTCTTCCCCAACGTTGGGGATCTCTCTGGTGATCTCTTCCATACCCAGCTTGGTCGCCCGAACTTCGACCTCCAAACGCTGGATATGGACAGAGGTGAAAACATCTTTCTTAACTAATTTTTCCGACAGAATGATCGCGTCTTCGTAGTTATAGCCTTCGAACGGCATCAGGGCGACGAGAACGTTCTTGCCGAGGGCCAGTTCCCCGTCCTTGGTCGCGGAGCTATCGGCAACCGGTTCGCCGGCTTTAACGCTCTGCCCCAGTTTAACGCGCGGCCGCTGGTGGACCAGGGTATCCTGGTTGCTGCGGCCGAAACTGGTCAGGTTATAAACATCTTTAGTCTTGTTATCGCGCTGAATCACGACTTCAGTCGCGTCGACCCGGATAACTTTGCCGGGGTTCTTAGCGGTAACAAGCGAGCGAGAATCCTTAGCCACTCTGGCTTCCCAGCCGGTGCCGACGATCGGCGATTCTGGCGAGAGGAGCGGCACCGATTGGCGCTGCATGTTGGCGCCCATGAGAGCGCGGTTGGCGTCGTCGTGTTCGACAAACGGGATCATCGCGGTAGTCACGCCGATGACCTGTTCCGGAGCGACCGCCATGTAATCGATCTCGTCCGGAGTCGCCAAAATAAACTTCCGCTTGTAGCAGACGGTGCAGTTCTTGTCGGTAATCTTACCGTCATCGTCCAGCTTGACGTCGAACGAAGCGATCCGGAAAAAGTCGCTAACGTCAGCGGTTTGGTATTCAACTTTATTGGTGATCCGCCCCTTTTCCACTTTCCGGTAAGGCGATTCGATGAACCCGTACTTGTTGACCCGAGCGTGGGTCGCCAGTGACCCGATCAAACCGGCATTCGGACCTTCCGGGGTTTCGATCGGACAAATACGGCCGTAGTGGGAAGGATGGATGTCACGGACCTCGAAGCCGGCCCGCTCGCGGCTCAAACCACCCGGGCCGAGCGCGGAGAGACGGCGTTTGTGGGTCAATTCGGCCAGCGGATTGGTCTGGTCCATAAACTGCGACAGCTGGCTGGAACCAAAGAATTCTTTGATCACCGCTTGCAGCGGCCGGACATTGACCAACTGCCCGGGGGTCAAAGGTTCAGCACCTTTGACCATCATTTGTTCTTTGACCAATTTCTCGACGCGGGCGAAACCGACCCGGATCTGGCGCTGCAGAAGCTCGCCGACAGCGCGGATGCGGCGGTTGCCAAGATGATCGATATCATCCGGCATCCCATCGCCGTTATTGATCATGACCAAATTTTCGACCATCGCCAGAATATCCGGCTTGGTCAGCATCGTTTTCTCTTCTTCAACCTTGACCCCGAGACGGCGGTTCAGCTTGTAGCGGCCAACCTTGCCGAGATCGTAGCGCCGAGCGTTAAAGAAAAGATTGTTAAGATAAACCTGGGCCCCTTCCTGGGTTACTGGATCGCCCGGGCGGAGCCGCTTATAGATCTCGATCAGCGCTTCATCGCGCGGCAGGATGACGCAATCCTTGAAGGATTTGCGCCGGTATTCCCCTTCCGGCAAAGCTTTCAGGATCTCAGCTTCGGTCGCGCCGATCGCGGACAGGAACATCGTCACCGGTATCTTGCGGGCACGGTTGATCCTAACCGAGAGCGAGTTTGAGGCGTCAGTCTCGATCTCGAGCCAGGCCCCGCGGTCGGGAACGACCATTGCGTAGTAAATTATTTTCCCGGTCCGTTCATTCTTTTTTGATTCGCGGAAATAAACGCCGGGCGAGCGGACCAGCTGGGAAACGATGACCCGTTCCGCCCCGTTAATGATAAAGGTGCCGCGCTCGGTCATCATCGGCAGGTCGCCGATAAAAACTTCCTGAGACTTAATTTCTTTCGTCTCTTTATTGAGCAGGCGGGCCTCGACCTTAATTGGTACGGAATAAGTCGTCTCTCTGATCAAACAATCTTCGGTCGGGTATTTCGGCTTGCCGTAGCTGCACTTACCGGTGAACGAAAGCTCCAAGCCTCCCTGATAACCTTTGATCGGGGAAACAAGTCGCAGTTCTTCCGGCAGGCCTTCCTCCAGGAACCACTTAAAAGAATCTTTCTGCAGTTCCAAAAGATCCGGCGGCTCAACTACCTTTCGGTTTCTTGTTTGAAAAAATTTCCTTCTGCCAGTCATTACTTAATTTCTACCTTTGCCCCTTCAGCTTCGAGTTTCTTTTTCATCTCTTCAGCTTCTGCTTTCTTCAGCTTCTCTTTAACGGTTTTGGGCGCTCCGTCAACGAGATCTTTCGCTTCCTTGAGACCTAGACCGGTTAGCTCGCGGAGAACCTTGAGCACCTGGATCTTTTTGTCACCGGCAGCGGTGAGCACGACGTCGAATTCATCCTTAGGCGCTTCCGCGGCAGCGGCACCGGCGCCAGGCATCATTCCACCCATCATGACCGGAGCGGCGGCGGTAACCCCGAACTTTTCCTCCAGGGCCTTCACCAATTCAGACAATTCCAAAACGGTCATCGACTCAACTGACGTAATCAATTCCTGTACTTTAGACATAACTTATTCCCCCCCTTTCTTGTCCTTGATCGCTTGCAGAGCATAAACCAGTTTCCTGATCGGACCCTGCAAGACGTTAACCAAGCCACTTATCGGAGACTGTAACCCGCCAACCACCTTAGCCAGCAAGACTTCGCGCGGCGGCAACTTCGAAATTTCTTTCAGCTGTTTTTCGTCGAATACGGTTTTACTGACGATCCCGGCCCGCATCGAACCCTTTTCGATCTCCTTGAAATAATCAACCATGACCTTGAGCGGGATAATTGGGTCGTCATAGCCCAAGAGCAGAGCGGTCGAACCTTTAAGATTGTCCTCAAGACCATCGTAGCCGCATTCACTGGCGGCCCGGTGGATCAGGGTGTTTTTCAGGACCTTTAGCTCGCCGCCGGACGGCCGCAGCTTTTTGCGCAGGCCGGTCAGGTCTTTCACGGTAAAACCAACGTAATCGGTAATAACCACGAGCGAGGCCCGCGTTATCCGATCTTTCAGATCATCAACAACTATTTTTTTCTGCGCGATTGCTTTTTCGCTCATTACTCAACCTCTTCCAAAGTCTTGCGTAAATCAAGCTTCACTCCCGGCCCCATGGTCGAAGAGAGCGTGATCGACTTAATATAAATTCCCTTGAGACCGGACGGCTTTTGGCGATTGATCGCTTCGAGCGCGGTCCGGAAATTCTTGGCTAGCGCTTCGGGGGCGAAAGAAACTTTACCGATCACCATGTGGACCGCTCCCCCTTTGTCCATCTTGAACTCAACCTTGCCGCCTTTGAATTCGGCGACGGCTTTCGCGACATCTTCGGTCACGGTCCCGGTCTTCGGATTGGGCATCAAACCCTTCGGCCCGAGAACCCGGCCCAGCTTGCCAACTTCACCCATCATGTCCGGTGAAGCGATCAGAACGTCAAAATCGAGGAACCCGCCTTTGATCTTTTCCACCAAATCTTCGGATCCAACCACGGCGGCGCCGGCCTTTTCGGCCTCTTTGACCCCACCGGCACTGGTAATAACAGCGATCCGCTTGCTCTTGCCGCTCCCGGAAGGAAGGGAAACCGCGCCGCGGATCGACGGGTTCTTGGTCGTGTTGACCCCCAGTTTGATCGCCAGGTCGACGGTCTCGTCAAACTTGGCCCAAGCCGCTTGCTTGACCAAACCAACCGCTTCCAGCAAAGCGTACTTTTTGTTGCTATCGACTAACTTGTTTTTTTCCGTGAATTTTTTTCCGCTCATTGTACGTTTATCCCCATGCTTCGCGCGGTCCCCTCAACGATCTTCATTCCGGCATTAACATCGTTGGCGTTGAGGTCCGGCAATTTAAGTTCAGCGATCTCTTTAACTTTAGCCTTGGTCACGGTCCCAACCTTGTTCTTGTTGGGAACACCGGAACCCTTTTCCACTCCGGCCGCTTTGCGGAGCAGGTCGGCAACCGGGGGAGTTTTCAGGATAAAGGTGAAGGAACGGTCCTTATAAATAGAAATCTCGACCGGAATGACCATATCGCCCTTGTCTTTGGTCGCGGCATTATACTGCTTGCAGAATTCCATGATATTCAAGCCATGCTGACCGAGGGCCGGGCCGATCGGCGGAGCCGGGTTGGCCGCTCCCGCCTTGATCTGTAATTTGACTTTGGTTAATACTTCTTTTTTCGCTGCCATTGTTTTTCCTTTACACTAATTTCTGGGCATGCTCAAAATTAACTTCAACCGGCGTGTCCCGACCGAAAATATTTATCAAAACCTTGAGCTTCCCTTTTTCCGCGTTGAGTTCATCGACGTTCCCGGTGTAACCGCGGAACGGACCGGAAATGATCCTGACCGCTTCGCCCTTCTCGAACGAAACTTCAAATTTTTCTTCTTTACCCAGCTGTTTCAAAACCCGGGCCATTTCCCGGTCGGAAACCGGCGTCGGCTGGACCTTGGTCCCGATAAATCTGGCCACTCCGGTCGTCTGCCGGATCACGTACCAGGTCTTTTCGTCTAAGATCATTTCGAGAAAAACATAACCGGGGAACATTTTGCGGATCCGCTCGAATCGCTTGCCGCCTTTAATTTCTATCGTTTCTTCGATCGGGACCAAAACCTGAAAGATCCGCTCTTTTAAGCCTTCCAATTCGATCGCCTGTTCAATAGCGAGCTTGGCCCGATCTTCCTGGCCGGTCAGGGTCTGGATCACATACCAGCGCTTTTCTCCGACCGGTTGGACATTGACCTCAACTGGAGCCGGAGTCGCTTCGGCCGGAACAGGCGAAGACACTTCATTTGTCGCTGCGGAGGTTTCCGGAGCGGCAACTTCTGGAGTCTCGTTTTTCAAATGTTCTTGGTTATCGTTCATTAAATAATCAACCTAACAGAATTTTAAATATCGCGCCGAGCACGTAATCGACCAACAAAATAAAGAAACCGGTCATTAACACGATCACTATAATTATCCCGGTCGCCGCGGTGACATACTGTCTGTCCGGCCAGGCGACCTTTTTCATCTCGGCCACGGTCTCATTGAAATAGGTAACGATCTTATTTTTCATAACTTACCAAATTTAAAACCGGGAGTGGAGGGACTTGAACCCCCAGTCCTGGTTTTGGAGACCAGTGGTTTGCCATTAACCGACACTCCCAGAAGAACCCGCGAGCTTTAGCCCTTATTTTTCCTCTTTATGCGCCGTATGTTTCCGGTCCCACTTGCAAAACTTCGTCAGTTCAATTCTTTCTTTCGTCGTTTTTCTGTTCTTGGTGGTCGTGTAATTCTTTCGCTTACATTCACCGCAAACCATTGTAATTATTTCTCTCATTTTATTACTCCCAATAAAAAAAACACAAACTCCCCCGCTCCCCGATTTCATCGGGGAAAAATAGGGAGATTTGTGACCCTTCCAGCATCTGAAGAAGGTTTGGCTCGCTATCCCAAACGGCACAACAACCTTATTATTCTACTGCAAACGGGAAAACTTGTCAATACGGAATTTATAGAATTCTGATCAGATTGCCCAGGTGGTGGACCACCGACAGCTTTTTGATGGAATTTAAGGCCGATTGCATGTTCTTTTCGCTCGATTCATCAAGCATAATAACGAGCGTGGTGGTGTTTTGGGCGGTCTCCTTTTGGATAACCGCGGCAATACTGACGCTTTTCTCCGCGAAAACCTTGGCAATAGAGGCCAAGACCCCAACCTTATCCGAAACCTGGAGCCGCAAATAATAGCGGGCTTTAACGTCGTCGATCTTCTTGACCGTCGCCGCCTTGATCTCACGGCGAAAGACCCGGCCGGTTTGGCCTAATTCTATGAGATCGGCAATAACCGCTGAAGCGGTCGGATTCCCCCCCGCTCCCGGCCCATAGAACATCAACTCGCCGATCGGGAACCCCTTCACGTAGATCGCGTTGAAATTCTGCCTGATCCCGGCTAACGGATGAGCCAGGGGGACCAGCGCCGGATGGACCCGAACATCGACTGAACCGGCATTTTCTTTGGCGATCGCCAGGAGTTTGATCGCGTAGCCGATCTCCCGCGCGTAACGAATATCTTCGATCGTGATCTTTTCGATCCCCTCACGAAAAACGTCGTCCATCTTCACCCGGACGCCAAAGGCCTCGGCGGCTAAAATAACCGTCTTATAAGCGGCGTCGTAACCCTCGACATCTTTCTTGGGATTAGCTTCGGCAAAGCCTTTGGCCTGCGCCTCTTTCAGCGCTTCGGAAAATTCTTTGCCCTCTTCCGACATGGTTGAAAGAATATAATTGGTCGTCCCGTTGACGATCCCGTAGACTTCCGACAGGACATTACCGGCAAGATTACCGCGGAGCGCGCCCAGGATCGGCACCCCGCCGCCGACTGACGCCTCATAGAGGACGGAAACATTATGTTCACGGGCGGACGCCAAGATCTCGTCCAGATGAAGGGCGATCAATTCTTTATTGGAAGTAACAACATGCTTTCCGGCAGCGATAGCGTCGAGGATGAACTTTTTGGCCGGATTGACGCCCCCCATTGTCTCGACGATAATAGAGATCTCCCGGTCGTTGATCAACTCATAGGCGTCAGTCGTCACCGGGCAGGAGACTTTAACCTTGCGGAGATCGCACCCTTTCTTGACCAAAAGCCGCAGCCCGGATTGCGCGGCAATGGCCGACGCGTTCTTGTGAAGGACTTCCGCGACCGCCGCTCCAACAACCCCTAACCCGATTATCCCGATGTTGATTTGCTTCATATTTTAATCGAAAAGCGAACTGATCGACTGGTTGGCATAATTTCGTTTGATCGCCTCACCAAGCAAACCAGCGGTCGAAAGGACCTTCAGATTTTTGATCGGCTTGTTGATCGGCAGGGAATCGCTAACGATCACTTCGGCAAAACCGGCTTTATTCATCCGGTCAACCGCCGGCCCGGAAAAGATCCCGTGCGTGGCGGCAATGTAGATCTCGTCGTTACATCCTTCTTTGCGCAGAACGTCGACCCCGCTGGTCACAGTCCCCGCGGTATCGATCATGTCGTCGGTAATAATAACCGTCTTTCCTTTGACTTCACCGACAACATGGGTAACTTCGGACTGGTGGTGGCCGGAGCGGACCTTGTGCAGGATCGCGAGGCTCGCTCCAATCCGATCGGCCATCTTTTTGGCGACCTTCGCCCGGCCGGTATCCGGGGCGACGACGACCGGGTCCTTAAGCTTCTTTTCTTTTATATATGATGTAAAGAGGGGTAGAGCGGTCAAGGTATCCACCGGAATATTAAAAAAGCCCTGGATCTGGTCGGAATGGAGGTCCATGGCAATGATCCGGTCGGCGCCGGCGGTTTCCAAGAGATTAGCGACCAGCCTGGCCGAGATCGGCTCACGGGAAGCGGCTTTGCGGTCCTGGCGGGCGTAGCCGAAATGCGGGATCACCGCGGTGATCGACTTGGCCGACGCTCGCTTCATCGCGTCAATTATAATGAATAGCTCCATCAGGTTTTCATTGACCTCTTCAGTGCAGGTCTGGATGATAACCGCGGAATGGCCCCGAACGTTATCGAGCACGCGGGCATAGATCTCGCCGCCGGCAAAGCGGGAAATCTTGATCTCCCCTTTTTTCAAGCCTAGATATTCAACAATTTTATCGCCGAGGATTGGATGCGAGGTGCCGGAGAAAACGCAAAGATTTGAGTTTTGTATCATTAATTTGCCTCCGAACCAATTATAGCAACAAAGAAGATACCGAGCAATAAAAAAATACCCCCTTCAATTAATAAATTGAAAGGGGTATTTACAGGCCTACAGGAAATAGCGGGCAAAGAGCATATTGTAGTAACGGTTATCGCCGCCGGAGAGCATCATCGTCTCTCCAGTTAAGCCGAGCAGCACCGGCAGATTAAAGAGCGTGGCATTGACCGAGGCTTCATAATCAAAGAGCTGGATCGGCTGCCCCTGAACTGACGGGGTCAATTGCGCTCTAATCAACGGTAAAGAATAAAACGCCTTGACCAGCAGGTCTCGGTCCCAAACTTTTGTATTGGTCACCAACCCGGCGTTGAAACCGGTAAAGCTGCATGGAGCCGATTCATTCCGCAGGTAAAAGTGTTTGGCTCCCAAGAGGAGCTTTCCTTTGACGCCATAAAAATCAACGACCGGATAGGTCGTGTTCGCTTCCAGTTCCAAACGATGCTCATTGTTGATCGAAGCCGACGGACCGCTCCAGCCATTACTGCTCGGCACGATATAAACGATCTGGTTATAACCATATTTACCGGTCATTTCATAGTTGCCGGAAAGGCCTAAAAGGGCAAATTTATCGGCATAAGTCCCGCCCAGGCTAAGCCCCCGCCAGTTACTCGTTGCCGAACCGCTCTCATAAATTCCTCCATAACCACCCGCCAGGGAAGTTTGCGGCTTCGACGGAATAGCCACCGACTTGGCGATTAGGTCTTTTTCCGGAGGCAGGGGCGCAGCCGCGACGGCTTGAACGCCGATCTTCTTGCGGAGCGCCGCCAGCTTATCGGCCGGCAAAGAAGCAATGGCCGAGTCGGACAAGCCGATCAGTTTGGCGCCGGAAATCGCCACGTCATAACGATTGACATCGGCATTCCCTTTAAAATATACCAGTTTGTTCGAATAACTCGCCGCCATGATCTTCGTGTACAACATTAGCTGGATATCTTTCATCGCCCAATGGTTCTTTTTGACATCTTTAAGAGCGACGACTTCTTTGCTTGACGGCTGCGGCATAGTCATTTCACATCGATCGTAAATCAGCCTTAAAGTCTTGGAAAGGACTGTCGCCAACTCAAAGCGGTTGATCGTTTTGTTCGGTTTGAAAGTTCCGTCCGGATAGCCGGAGAAGATCTTGTACTTAGCGATAAGTTTGGAAGCAAAAGGATAGGCCCAATGGCTGGACTTAAAATCCTTGAAAGAAACGTTGGGATTGGCCGGTTCATCAGCTAAAGAGATGTCATATTTCTTTTCCACATAATCGAGGGCGTTGGTCACGATCTTGGTGAATTCGGCCCGATTGATCGTCTTGGTCCCTTTATAGGTCCCGTCCGGATAACCGGAGATCACCTGGTAGTCGTTGACCATCTTCATGACAAAATCGTAGGCTGGGGTCCCCTTCTTCAGGTCTTTGAAAGTAATCAACTTCTTAACCGGTTTGGCTTCCGTGGTCGACGCCGCAACTTTCACGACCGGTTTGACCGAAACAACCTTTTTAGTCGCAGTCGTGGTCTTGAC
>Ga0265297_10002663_pt1 | contig 35312 bp, 34 predicted proteins | sample Munlanlwell13791_FD_192502 | JGI IMG/M metagenome (GOLD analysis project Ga0265297, IMG submission 192502) | Leachate microbial communities from a municipal landfill in Southern Ontario, Canada - Leachate well 137-91 | ecosystem: Engineered > Solid waste > Landfill > Unclassified | place... | reverse complement strand
TTTGGATAGGAATTCTTTCATTTGCAATAATATTTATTTCCAGTATTTACCCGGCGCATATTGCTTCAAAGATAAGGCCTGCAGATGCGTTAAGACAAGAACAATAAAACGCATTACGTAGCACGGTGTACGTATTTCGTAAACTAAAAATTTACTGCACAACGAACAACGTACGACGAGATGTGTGCGACGGATTTGAACGACGTAAGACGATTATTTAAAGGAGGAGAAGGAAATGGCTGCTTTAAAAATTTATATCGATGGTAAATATTACGATGAAGCAAACGCGAAAATTTCTGTGTTTGACCACGGGGTGCTTTATGGCGACGGAGTTTTTGAAGGTATTCGCGCTTATAACGGAAGAATTTTTAGGTTGCAGGAGCATATTGACAGGCTTTATGAAAGCGCGCAGGCAATTCATTTAAAAATTCCCATCAATAAAAAAGAAATGAGTTCAGCTGTAGTTAAAACAACACATTTGAATAAAATCACAAACGGATATATCCGCCTTGTTGTTACAAGAGGAAAAGGCGATCTTGGTATGGATCCCAATAAATGCCCGAAACCCACCATTTTTATTATTTCGCATACGATCACGCTTTATCCAAAAGAACTTTATTTTAAGGGGATGGATATAATTACTGCTTCCACTACGCGTAATCTTGTTTCATCACTTGACCCCAAGATCAAATCGTTAAATTACTTGAATAACATTCTTGCAAAAATTGAAGCAAATCAGGCAGGTATGGCAGAAGCGGTTATGCTCAATAAGGACGGGTTTGTTACTGAATGCACAGGGGATAATATTTTTATCATTAAAAAAGATACTCTAATTACTCCGGCGACATATCTTGGAGTTTTGGCAGGAGTCACACGAAATGCAATGCTTGAGCTTGCGCATAAACTCAAAATTAAGACCAAAGAAACAGCTTTTACAAGACATGCCTTGTATAATGCTGATGAATGTTTTTTAACCGGCACAGGAGCCGAGGTTATTCCTGTTGTTAAAATTGACGGAAGAATTATCGGCGATGGCTTGCCCGGCAAGATCAGTCTTAAACTTATGAAAGCGTTTTGGGACCTTACAAAAAAAGAAGGAACAAAAATTAAATAAAGGAGTAAAATGAAGATCTGGCGTTATGTTATTATTGCAGCAATAGTAATCTTGGCAATTTTTGTCATCAGCTTGGCATTTACTCCCAAGATAGACTATATGAAAAGATCGGTTGCGATCGAGAATTCTGTTAATCAGGCGCTTGTGGAAATGAAACTCGGGGAATCAAATTTGCTTGAAATTTATAACGAGCAAAAATCCCGCGGAAAAGCCAAATGGATATATTTTACAAAAAAATTTCAGGTTGATAAGGATTTTTCTTTTGAAAATGCGCAAAAATCAATTGCTGCAAAAATAAAACCCGAGAATGGTAAGATCGCTTTTTCAAAAACCATGTCCAAGGGTGAAAAATTTATTCTTGTTATAGGGACAGGCAGCGTGATAACGCATAATCTTATTTTTGAGAAAAAAATCACAACCACTCCCGTTGTTGCAAGAGTCGCTATTATTATAGATGATTTTGGGTTTAACGGTCCATCAATGCATGATTTTGTAAAAATTGATTATCCCCTTACGTTTGCAGTTTTGCCATATCTGAAATATTCAAAAGAAGCCAGTGAATTAGGTCATAGATCCGGAAAAGAAATTATGTATCATTTGCCGCTTCAGGGCACGAGAGTTGAACTGAATGTAAATGTAATAACGATCACGATGACAAAAGAAGAGATACAGAAGAAATTTGAAGAAGGTTTGAAGTGGATCCCATATGCCGTAGGTGTAAATAACCATATGGGTTCGATGGTTACGGAAAATACAGAAGAAATGAAAATAATACTTGGAAAAATAAAAGAGAAAGGTTTCTTTTTTGTTGACAGTTACACATCAGAAAAATCAGTTGCAAAAAAGGTTGCAAGAGAAATGTCGATCAAAACAGGCAAACGCAGTGTTTTTCTTGATATGGAAAATTTTAAAGATGTTGCCTATATTAAAAAACAAATAGAAAAGTTGGTGAGTGTTGCAAAAAAGAACGGAGAAGCGATAGGCATAGGGCATAACAGGATATGGACTGCTCAGGCGCTTGCAGAAGAGTTGCCTAAATTTAAGGATGAGGGTGTACAATTAATATTTGCTTCGCAAATAGTAAAGTAATACTTGCTCGTTCTTTCCCTATTCACAGAACGCCTCACATCTGAATACCTGTTCGTCTTGGCTGCGTTTTTGTCTAGTCTGAGCTTCAGACAAAAGCCGCTACATCTGTGAAAAGGAAAGTTCTCGCTTTGGCGAGTCAAACAAAAAAATGTTAATACTCGGGATTGAAACTTCTTGTGATGAGACTGCTGCTGCTGTTGTAAAAGACGGCAAGACAATACTTTCTAATAAAGTTTCTTCACAGATAAAATTTCATGCAAAATATGGTGGAGTGGTGCCCGAAATTGCTTCAAGAAAGCAAATTGAGTTGATCAATTTTGTTCTTGAGGAAGCAAGGGTCCAGGCAAAGATAAAATGGTCTGATATTGATGCGGTTGCTGTTACATCAAGTCCCGGGTTAATAGGGTCGCTTCTTGTCGGCATATCAAATGCAAAAATATTTTCCTATGTATTTAAGGTGCCTATTTATGAAGTGGATCATGTAGAAGCTCACCTATATGCTAATTTTCTTTCGAAGGTTAAACCAAAAATGCCTTTTCTTGGATTGGTTGTTTCAGGCGGGCATACGAGTATGTTTATTGTTGAAAACCACAAAGAAATTCATGTTTTAGGAAAAACCAGAGATGATGCTGCAGGCGAAGCATTTGATAAGGTTGCCAAAGTATTAGGGCTTCCTTATCCCGGAGGTCCGGAAATAGAAAAACGCGCTTTAAAAGGAAACCCGAAAAAAATAGATTTTCCGCGGCCCTATATGCACGGGTCTTATGATTTTAGTTTTTCAGGGCTCAAGACTGCTGTGGCGAACTATGTGCAAGTCAGAAGTCAAAAGTCAAAAGTCCCCCTAATGGGAAATTTAGGCACGGGGGCAGGCAAAACTAAGGTAGCAGATATCTGCGCAAGTTTTCAGGAAGCGGTTGTTGAGACGCTTGTAAATAAAACAATCAAGACCGCATTAAAAAAGAATATTAAAAGAATTGTTATAGGCGGCGGCGTAACAGCCAATACACGATTACGCGAATTTTTTATTGAGCAGGCGAAAAAGAATAAAATTGATCTTTTTATTCCACCTTTTGGTTTGAGCCTTGACAATGCAGCAATGATAGCGACGAGGGCGTTTTATAAATACCGATATTAAAAAACGCATCACGGTGTACGCATTCCGTAAGCAAAAAGAATTTATTGCACAAACGAACGACGGAAGACGAACGACGTGCGACGGTTTTTGAAGGGAGGAAAAATGATCCCCGAATTCGAGATGATATTAAGGATTTTGCTTGCAATAGCATTGGGCGGGCTTGTTGGCTGGGAAAGGCAGGTTGACCACAAACCTGCAGGGTTCAGGACGCATATTTTGGTTTGTATGGGTGCCTGTCTTTTTACTGTAATTTCAATTATTTTTCCCGGTTGCAATATTAACGGACCCGGAGATCCTTCGAGGATCGCTGCAGGCGTTGTTATGGGAATAGGCTTTCTCGGAGCCGGCGCAATACTGCATGAACAGGGTGGAGTAAAAGGCCTGACTACTGCGGCGAGTATGTGGGTAGTGGCGGCAATCGGAATGACAGCGGGTTGCGGATTTTATTTTTTGGCTTCAATTTCCGCAGTATTTGTAACGCTGATACTTTTTTTTCTTAATAAATTTGAAAAATCATATATTGAAAAACGAAATACAAATAATTAAATAAATTTGAAGGAAGGAGGAATTACAAGATGCCGGAATTGAGAAAAGATCCGATTATAGGTAGGTGGGTTATTATATCAAGCGAGAGAAGGAAGCGCCCAAATGATTATCCGCAAATGACCCTTGATGATAAAGACAGCGCTTCTTGCCCGTTTTGTATGGGCAATGAAAGTAAAACTCCTCCGGAAATTTTGTCATATCGTGAGCCGGGAACAAAACCCAATACACCGGGATGGTGGGTTAGGGTTGTACCGAATAAATTCCCAGCTCTTCAGATAGAAGGGCAGATAGAGCGCAAAGGCGAAGGAATATATGACTGGATGAGTGGTATCGGCGCACACGAAGTTATTATCGAGACACCCGATCATACAAAAGAATTGCCGGACCTTGAGGATAAAAATATTGAAGAAGTTATATGGGCATATCGTGACAGAAGTGTGGACTTGAGAAAAGATCCTCGTTTCCGCTATATGCTTATTTTTAAAAACAAAGGAAAGCAAGCGGGTGCTTCTCTTGCGCATTCACATTCTCAATTGATCGCAACTCCGATTGTTCCAAAAAGAGTAACAGAAGAAATGGATGGTGCAGAAGCGCATTATAAAATGAAAGAAAGATGCATATTTTGCGATATAATACGCCATGAAATGGATTCAGGGTCTCGTGTTGTTTGTGAAAATGATACCTTTATAACCCTTGAACCTTTTGCTCCCAGATTTCCTTTTGAAACCTGGATATTGCCGAAAGTGCATGAAAGTGATTTTCCAAGAATTCAGAAATATGCAGTGACCGGGTTAGCAAAAATTTTAAAAGAGACTTTAAAAAGAATGGATAAAACACTTAATTTCCCGCCGTATAATTATATAATCCACACTGCAGACGCACAGTCAGCACCATTGCCTTTTTATCATTGGCATATTGAAATTATTCCAAGGATCGTTTTGCATGCAGGATTTGAATGGGGCAGCGGATTCTATATTAATCCGACTCCGCCCGAAGAAGCTGCGAAATATTTGAAAGAAGCAGAAATTTAGCTCATACTTACCTTTCTGCGGAACGCCTCGCATCTGAATACCTGCTCGTCTTGGCTGCGTTTCAGCCTAGTCTGAGCTTCAGGCTGAAGCCGCTACATCCGCTGAAAGGAAAGTATTCGCTTGTGGCGTAAAAAAGATAAGGAAAAGGAAAAAATATGAGAATATTAATTGCGAGTTCAGAAGTTGTTCCTTTTGCGAAGACAGGCGGCCTTGCTGATGTTGCAGGCACTCTTCCAAAAGCGCTTGAAGCAATGGGGCATGATGTAAGAATAATAATGCCCAAATACAAAAGTATAAACGAAGAAAAATTCGGGCTTAAGCCGTCAAGGCTTTCACCGCTTTTTTTTGATGTTCCAATGCAGGGCAAATCAGAAAGAGCCGTGCTTAAGTCCGGCGTTACAGGCAAAAATATCCCGGTATATTTTATTGAAAATGATAAATACTTTAATCGGGAAGGCCTTTATGGTGACGCTAACGGTGATTTTCCTGACAATGCCCAGAGATTTTCTTTTTTCAGTCGGGCAATAATAGAAAGTTTGAAAGCGGTATTTTTTAAACCCGATGTTATACATTGCAATGATTGGCAAACAGGGCTTGTGTCGGTTTATATTAAAACTGTTTACCGCAATAATCCCCTTATTAAAGATATAAAAACTCTCTATACTATTCATAATATTGCGTATCAGGGATTATTCGGTATCGAGTCGCTTGATTCCGCCGGTTTGCCAAGAGAGCTTTTTAATTTCAGACAGCTCGAATTTTTCGGTAAAGTAAATTATGCAAAAGCCGGGCTAGTTTTCTCAGATGCCATAAATACCGTAAGCGAGAAATATGCTCAAGAAATACAGACGCCTGAATTCGGATGCGGTCTCGAAGGAGTTTTAAAAGAAAGGTCAAAGGATCTTTATGGCATAATAAACGGGATAGATTACGAAGAATGGAATCCCGCTTCTGATAAAACGCTCCCCGCACAATTTGATATTTCTTCATTTGAAGGTAAAAAAATATGCAAACAAAAACTTCAGGAAAGATTTGGTTTGCCGGTGAAAGATGTGCCCCTTATCGGGCTTATCGGAAGGCTTGCATCACAAAAAGGACTTGATATATTAGCAGATGCTTTTGAAGAGCTTATGAAAGATGATATGCAATTTGTACTGCTTGGGAAGGGTGATGCAAAATATGAAAATCTTTGTCAGGAATTGTCTGCAAAATATCCTGAAAAATTAAAAATTGTGCTTGGCTTTGACGTACCACTGTCACACCAGATCTATGCAGGTACTGATCTGTTTATGATGCCTTCCTATTTTGAACCTTGCGGGCTCGGACAAATGATCGCATTAAGATATGGTTCAATTCCGGTTGTACATTCAACAGGAGGGCTTTCTGATACTATTTCTGATTATGATAAAACAGGTGGCGAAGCAAACGGATTTTCCTTTGAAGAATATTCTCCAAAGGCTTTGATCGCGGCAACCCAAAGAGCGATCATAGCTTTTAATAGTAAAGTAACATGGCAGAATTTTGTAAAAAAAGTGATGTTACAGCGTTTTTCTTGGGAGAGATCAGCCAAGAAATATGTTGAGATATATCAGAAAATAGTAAATGCATAAAAACTGTACAGAGTACAGGGTACAGAGTACAGAGTAAAGACAAATGAGAAACTAAAATACATTAACGAGTTAACGGGTTAACGAGTTCAAAGAAAATATGTTGACAAGGCAGCAAGTAGACAAGTTGACAAGTGTGAAGATGTAATGCCTGCCTGACGAAGCTTTCTTATTTTGCGTAGTCAGGTAGTTGCCCGATTCATCGGGCTTTCCTCGCCCTCGATGGGTGAGGACTAAGGTGGGGGTGGAAATTTACCCCTTTTCCATGTTGACAAAGTATTAATTGGGGTAATCATTTTTCAAAATCTGTGTAATCAGTGCAGTGTTTTTACTGCACACAATTTTTAATTTTACATTTTTAATTTTTAATTTCTTTTTGTGGGGTATTATGGAAATTAGGCAGGAATTAAAACATAATCTGAAACAACAACAATGGATGAAGCTTCAAACAATGCAGTTTATGAAAATTCTTGCCCTTCCTTCACTTGAATTAAAACAGTTCATCCGCGGAGAACTTGAAGAAAACCCTGTTCTTGAGCTTGAAGAAAAAAAAGAAGAAACAGTGGAAGACATTGAAGAACAGGAAGAAAAAATAAGTGATCAGGATGAGAATGGCGAGGATACCCCGAATTTTACCCGTCAAAATGAAAATCGTGACACCACCGCGGGTATACTCGAAAAAACAATTTACGAGGGAGAATCGCTTAGCGAATATCTGATGGAACAGCTTTCGCTTGATGTTGATGATTTTACAAAATTAAAGATAGGTGAGTTTATAATAGGGAATATTGACGAAAAAGGATATTTAAGAATTACTGTAGAAGAAATAAGTTCACTTATAAGAGCTGATAAAAGTCTTGTTGAGGAAACCCTTAAGATAATTCAAGGGTTTGATCCCTTGGGTGTCGGAGCAAGAGATCTTAAAGAATGCCTTTTGATACAGCTTAAAGAGCAGACTGTTCAAGATTTTTCCTTTGATCTTGCTGAAAAGATAATTGCAAGCCATCTGGAAGATCTCGGTGAAGGCAAATTCAATAAAATAGCAAAGACACTTAATGTAAACGAAGAAGAAGTAAAGGAAATAAACCAAAAAATTATTTCGCTTAACCCATTTCCGGGTGAAACATTTGGAGGAACGGATTCAAAGAATGTTTTGCCGGAAGTAATAATAAAAGAAGAGAATGGTAAATATTTTGTATCTGCAAATAATGATGTATTGCCGCATCTTCGTATAAATGATGCTTACAAGAAAATTACATTTGAAAAAGACCAAAAAACAAAAAAATATATTAAAGAAAAAATTAATTCTGCTGAAATTCTTTTAAAATCGCTTGGTCAAAGAAAAGAACTCTTACAAAAGATAGCTTATTATTTTATAGAAAACCAGGCAGACTTTTTAGTAAAGGGAATAAGTTATTTGAAGCCAATGACGATGGATAAAATGGCGAAGATCCAGGGTGTCCACCCGTCAACTATAGGAAGGGCGATATCCGGCAAGTATATTCAGACACCTATGGGTATTTTTCCTTTTAAGTTCTTTTTTTCATACGAAGTTAGCCATGAAGGAGTTTCTCAATCACAGATCAAGCATCGTATTTCTGAATTAATAAAAAACGAAGACAGCATAAAACCTTTAAGTGATTCTGAAATATCCGCAAAACTTAAGGAAGAAGGTTTTAATATCAGCAGGCGTACCATTTCGAAATACAGGGAAGCCATGAATATTCCCTCAACATTAAAAAGACGGACACAAAAGCAAGTAACAAGTTGACAAGTATACAAGGGCATAATAAGTAAGTTAACAAGTAGACAAGTTAATAAGTTTAAAGAGCAAAAGTGTTTTAGTTTTCAACTTGTTCCCTTGTCAACTTGTCTACTTATCCCCTTATTAGTGGCAATTTTATTTGTGGAAGGAGACCATATGTCTGAGATGATAGAAAAAATAAAGCAGGCAGAATTAAATGCTGAAGAAATAATTAAAAACGCTCTTGCAGAAAAAGACAAAATAATGGAGAATGTTAATGCCAAACTTAAAAAAGTTAAAGAAGAAAAACTGATAGAAATAGAAAAAAAATCGCAGGAACTTATGAAAAAAGTTTCAGAAGAAGCTAATAATGAAATGGAAGAAGCTAAAAAAACGGCTCAGGAAAATAAGAAAAAAATAAAAGCTCTCGCCGATAAAAATATGGTTGAAGCCGTATCTTTTGTTGTGGAGCATATCAAAAAGGCGATGGAATAAAAATGGCACAGGCAAAGGTTGAAAAAATAAGAATTTTGGGCCATGGAAATAATGAGCAGAAAATAATGAACGAGCTTCAGGAATGTGGTATGTTGGAGCTTCTGAAACCTTCTGCAACAAATGAAGGATTTTCTCCTTATTCTCAGGAATTGCTTTTCACAAAAGAAGAGTTAAATTTAAAAATATCTAAAATTGAGCAAGCAATAAAATTTTTAACGGGTTTCGGCGAGAAAGAGGGTTTTTTTGCAAGCTTCCTTTCAAAAAAGATCTTACTTGAAAAGAATGAAATTGATAAATTAAAGGATCTCGAAAAAAATAAAATCTATGAAAATATTCTTGCATCTGAAGACGAAATAAACAGGCTTTCTTCACGTATAGAACACACAACAAATGAGATAAATTCCATAATGCCATGGACAGGTGTTTTATCCTTATTAAGTGAAATAAAAAAGGGGAAAAATGTAGAATTTATTACAGGAACACTCCCGATCAAAGTTTTGGATACTTTCATAGAAAAATGTCAAAAAGATTTTTTAGAAAGAATTTCAATAGAGATAATAAGTAAAGATGAAGAAAAAGCATATATTTTATTATGTATTTTTTCTACAGAAAATGACATGTTTAGGCCTGCAGATCTTGGTTTTACAAAAATTGAGCTCCCAAAGAAAGATATTACTGCAAAAGAATATGTTAAAGATCTTGAGAGCGAATTAAAAGACCTTGAGAAGGAAAAAAATAGAGTAATTAAAATTTCCGGTGAATTAATAAAGGAAAAATCCGGTCTTATGCTTTTAAGAGATTATCTATTTAATATTAAAAAACGTGAAGACGCTAAAGAAGAAATTCTGCGGTTTAAATATGCCTTTGTAATTGATGGATGGATAAAACAAGATGATTTCAGTGTTTTTGAAAAAAATCTGAGAGATAGATTTAAGGAAATAGAAATTATTAAAATAAAACCCGAAGAAGGTGAAGAACCGCCAACGGTGCTTAATAATCCCCCTGTCGTTCAACCCTTTGAAATGTTGACTAATCTTTATGGTTTGCCTAATTCAAGAGATCTTGATCCAACACCGCTTTTGCTGCCTTTTTTTGTTCTATATTTCGGATTGTGCATTACTGATGCGGGTTATGGTGTTGTGATAATGCTTCTTTCTTATTTGTTTATCAGGAGATCAAAAACAAAACCCAGTAATCTCTTGTATGTTCTTTTCTGGGGAGGGCTTCTTACGATTTTCGGAGGTGCCATAACAGGATCTTGGTTTGGGGATGCAATTGACAAATTCCAGATATTCTCTGTTTTTAAAGGTCTTAAAATGTTTATGATCTTTGACCCGATGGTTAATCCTATTATTTTCTTTGCTTTAGCCCTTGCGCTTGGATTTATTCAAATATGTTTCGGTTTATGCGCAAAAATATACAAGCTGATAAAAAATAAAATGTTTATTGACGCAATATGCGATCCGACAAGCCTTTTATTGATAATGCTGGGGATACCGATACTTGTGATCGCAGTTATGAAGAAGGTCCCTTTATTGTTTTCCATATCGATTGCATTTCTTATTTTTGGGCTTTTAAATACTTTTTTCTATGCTTTCAAAAATGCAGTTGGTGCATTTTCCATTCGTTTTTTTCTCGGCGGCTATGCCGTTTATTCTGCCATTACCGGATGTTTTCTTGGCGACACGCTTTCTTTTTCAAGGCTTCTTGCGCTCGGTATGGCGACCTCAGGAATTGCGCTTGCAGTGAATGTTATTGCTGAATTTGTTGCCGGTATTCCTTACGTAGGGTTGATCCTTGCGGCAATAGTGCTTATCGGAGGGCATACTTTTAATATAGTACTTCAGGCATTTGGAGCGTTTGTTCATTCAATGAGGCTTCAATATGTAGAATTCTTTTCAAAATTCTATGAATCAGGCGGAAGGAAATTTGTTCCATTTTCAAAAGAATATAAATACATAGCGGTAAGGGAAACTAATGCCCAAAATTAAAGTCGGTATCATAGGATGCGGTGCAATAGGAAGTGAAATAGCAAGGTATATCGATATCAGGATCCCAAATATGGAACTTGTTGCAATATCTGATATACAGGCTCAAAGATCAAAAGAATTAGCTGATGGGCTTGTTAAGAGACCTTCAATATTAGAAATACCCAAACTTTTTGAGATCGCTGATCTGGTTATTGAGGCGGTTTCAAAAGATGTGGCAAAAGAAACAGTAAAAATTGGTTGCGCAAAACAAAAAGACGTTATGATAATGAGTACCGGCGGAATTCTTGAAGACCTGTCGTTGCTTGATCTTGTAAGGAAAAAAGGTATAAGACTTTATCTTCCGTCAGGGGCAATAGCCGGTATTGACGGGCTGAAAGCAGCAAGTATCGGAGTTATAAATTCAGTAACAATAACAACACGAAAACCGCCGCTTGGATTTAAAGGAGCGCCTTTTGTGGTTAAGAACAATATCAATCTTGAAGGTATCAAAGAAGATACGCTTTTATTTGAAGGTACGGCGCTTGAAGCTGTCGGAGCATTTCCTGCAAATATTAATGTTGCGGCAACATTGAGTCTTGCCGGTGTCGGGGCAAAAAGAACAAAGGTTCGCATTTTTGCATGTCCCGGAATTTCTTCAAACACACATGAAATAGAGGTTATTGGTGAATTTGGGAAATTAATGACGCGAACAGAAAATCTTCCTTCGCCGAAGAATCCCAGAACAAGTTATCTTGCCATACTCTCTGCTCTCGCCACCTTAAAACAAATTGCAGATAATGTAAAGATAGGAACTTAACTGCTGTACATAGTACAGAGTACAGAGTGCATAGTTCACGGCAAAAATTTTCTACTCCATACCCTGTACCCCGTACTCTGAACTGTATTTAAAGGAGGATAATATGACCCAAAATTTGCAGATTTATAAATGTGGTGTTTGCGGGAATATGGTAGAGGTTGTGCACGCAAGCGGCGGGCAGTTGGTATGTTGCGGGCAACCTATGAACTTGATGGCAGAAAATTCGGTTGACGCTTCAAAAGAAAAGCATGTTCCTATGATAGAAAAGACGAGCAACGGCATATCAGTCAAGGTCGGGAGCGTGCCGCATCCAATGGAAGATAAACATTATATTGAATGGATAGAGATTATTGTTGACGGTAAAGCATACAGACAATTTTTGAAACCCGGCGACAAACCAGAGGCTGTTTTTTGTGTTGAAGGCAATGATATTATTGCAAGAGAATATTGCAATGTTCATGGCTTGTGGAAGAGCTAATTGCAGAACTCCTCATAGATAAATACATTAACGAGTTAACGGGTTAACGAGTTCGAGGCATGCAAGTTAACAAGTTGACAAGTAAACAAGGTAATAAGTTGAAGGAAAGTATTCGTTTTTGTCATTTTTAATTGTTTTCAAGGAGGAGTAAAAATGAATCCCCAAGCACTTTTCAAGGTAAGTTATGGTGTTTATATTGTGAGTTCAAGTTTACATGGTAAGTTAAATGGCCAGATAGCAAATACCGTATTTCAAACAGCTTCCGAGCCTCAGATAATCACAATTTGTATAAACAAACAAAATCTTACGCATGAATATATTAAGGAAAGCGGAAAGTTCAGTGTTTCAATTCTTGCAAAAGAAACCCCGATGAAGTTTATTGGAAAATTCGGGTTTAAATCCGGGCGGGATATAGATAAATTTTCCGACACGCAATACAAGCTTGGCTCAACCGGTTCCCCGATAGTCCTGGAGAATGCCGTTGGTTATCTGGAAGCAGAGGTTGTCAGCAGCGCAGACAGTGTTACCCACACTCTTTTTATAGGGAAAATAATCGAGGCAGAAATAACTTCTGATGCAGAGCCGATGACATATGCTTATTATCATCAGGTTAAACAGGGGCTTTCTCCGAAAAGTGCACCTACATATATAAAAGAAGGAACTAAATAAACGAAAAACGATTACACAGATTTCCAAATAAGATTACGCAGATTTAGAATTGAAGGAGAAACATTATGCCGATACAGGAAATAAAAACAAATATTTTTTATACAGGGACTATTGATTGGGACAGAAGGCTTTTTGATGAACTTATTCCGCTTCCTCAGGGTACAAGTTATAATTCTTATATTATAAAAGGAAGCGAAAAAACAGCATTGATAGATTCAACAGACCCAGCCAAAGAGAATGAGCTCATTGAAAATTTAAAAACGCTTGGAATTGAAAAAATTGATTATATTGTTGCTCATCACGGCGAGCAGGACCATTCGGGTGCAATACCGAAAGTATTGCAAGCCTATCCTATGGCAAAAGTCGTAACAAATCAGAAATGTAAAGATCTTCTCAAAGTTCTTTTGTTGGTGCCCGAAGATAAATTCATAATCGTAAAAGACAGGGAAATTATTTCTCTTGGCAATAAAACCCTTGAGTTTATTTTTGTTCCTTGGGTGCATTGGCCGGAAACAATGATAACATATTTAAAAGAAGATTCTATTCTTTTTTCCTGTGATTTTTTCGGTTCTCATTATGCTTCTTCTGAACTCTATGTAAATGATGAGCCGAAAATTTATGAAACTTCAAAAAGATATTTTGCGGAAATAATGATGCCATTCAGAGCAAACATTAAAGCAAATCTTGAAAAGATAAAAGACCTAAAAATAGAAATAATAGCGCCAAGCCACGGTCAGGTCCACAAAAAACCTTCCTTTATAATAGATGCATATAAAGATTGGGTTTCAGAAGAAGTCAAGAATGAAGTTGTTATCCCTTATGTTTCGATGCACGGCTCAACGCAAAAGATGGTAGATTTTTTCATTAATGCGCTTATTGAAAAAAGTATAAGAGTCAAACCGTTTAATCTTTCAAAAACCGATATCGGCGAGCTTGCAATGTCTCTTGTTGATGCGGCAACGATCGTAATAGGTTCACCGACAGTGCTTACAGGGCCTCATCCTTTGGCAGCTTATGCGGCTTTGCTTGCAAATGCATTGCGCCCGAAGACAAAATTTGTATCATTAATAGGTTCTTTTGGTTGGGGAGGGAAGATGGTAGAAGGTATTACATCTTTGATACCGAATTTAAAAGCTGAAGTTTTGAGTCCTGTTATAATAAAAGGGTACCCTGTTCAAGAAAACTTTGCGGAACTTATGAGATTAGCCGAAGATATTTCATTAAAGCATAAAGAAAATAATTTAAAATAGGAGGGTAAAATGCAGAAATATAAATGTAAGGTTTGCGGTTATATTTATGATCCAAACGTAGGAGATCCGGATTCGGATATAAAACCCGGAACTTCTTTTGAACAGCTTCCGGATAATTGGGTTTGCCCTGTTTGTGGCGCAGCAAAAAGCGAATTTGAAAAAATAGATTAATACAAATGGAAAAAATAGTAATTAAGATCATAAAGAAAGTTAATAAGCAGGATTTCATTCTTTTGAATAAAGAAGCAGGTTGGTGGAAAAAAGAATATGAAAAGGATCTGTCTTTTATTGAAGGAATGGTAAAAAATGCATTTTGTTTTGTCGGAGTTTTTCATGGCAAGAAAATGATTGGTATGGGAAGAAGTATCTCCGACAAAGTCAGTGATGCTTATATACAGGATGTGACAGTATTGAAAAAATACCGTGGTAAGGGGATCGGGAAAAAAATAATCAAAACGATTCTTCAGTTTTTGAGATCACATAAGATCGGGTGGGTGGGGCTTATCGCAGAACCCGGTTCGGGTTCATTCTATAAAGATTTTGGTTTCAAACTGATGAAAAATTATAAACCAATGCTTTTGGAAAAAAGAATATGAACGAACTGGATATCAATTCGTTTAATGATATAAAAATTTCAGATAAGGAAGCCATTGAAAAGGCTTTTTTACCCAATAAAAAAATATTATGCAATTATAATTTTTCGAGCCTTTTTATCTGGGGAGAAATATATAAGATCAAGTGGAAATTTTATAAAGAGTGGCTTGTTATCTATGATGTAATGGATGATTCTGTTATAATGCCTTCAGGAAAACCACTTTCGGTAAATGAACTTGTTAAGATCTCTGATATGTTCCTTTCACAGGGTAAGCGAGGCAGATTCAAGTTTGTAGATATTGATTATGTTGAGAATAACAGAGAAATAAGTGATTTTTTTGATCTTAAGATAGATGAGGACCATGCCGATTATATTTATGAAATGCAAAAACTCGTTGATATGAAAGGTAAAAAACTTCATAAGAAAAAGAATCTGATCTCACAATTTATAAGGAATAATCCGGAATATTCCGTAAAGCCTATGTTCAAAGAATATTTTGATGAGTGTTTTAAACTTGCTGAAAAATGGTGTTTGAATAGAAATTGCGAAAAAATGGGGTTTAATCATGAAACATCAGCTCTGAAAAGAGCATTTGATAATTTTGAAGAACTTGGTTTTAAGGGTCTGAATATATTTATTCAAGATAAGATGGTTGCTTTTGCCATTTTTTCAGAACAAAATAACAATACAGTTGATATGCATTTTGAAAAGTATGATACTGAATTCAAGGGATCTGAACAGGTTATTTGCTGGGAAAGCGCAAAACATCTTTCGCCAAAATACAAATACATGAACCGTGAAGAAGATCTTGGTATTGAAGGATTAAGACAATCAAAAAAATCTTACGATCCCGAATTTATCCTGAAGACATATAAATTGCATAGAAAAAAATAAAATTTCGCGGGAGCATTATGAGCATATATTTATTAAATATATCGCTTCAACAATGGCTTGGATTTATCGGATATGGCTTGATCGTAGTGGCGGTACTTGCAGGAATAAAAGTTTTGCCCCTTGGGTTCAAAGCGCACAAAACAATAGCTTTCACCGCTGTCACTTTTATTACTTTGCATTTATTGATAAAGCTTTTCAACTTATTTTAAAACGATATAGCCACGGATTTACACGGATAAAGGCAGCATAAGTTTTTGCATTTATTTGTAGGGGCTTGATTTATCAAGCCCGCTGATTATAAATTCCTGTTTTCTTGGGTCGGATAAATCCGACCCCTACATAATATTGGTATCTGGAATCTGTTTTTCTATGCACACTGTACCCTGTACATTTTTAGGAGGAACTATGTTAACCGAAACAATGCAAAAAGCTTTAAACAGACAATTGAACCGTGAACTTTATTCGGCATATCTTTATTTATCAATGGCCGCATATTGTGATTCAAAAGATATGAAAGGTTTTGCTTCCTGGATGAAGGTTCAGACACAGGAAGAGATGACGCACGCAATGAAATTTTATAAATATCTTGAGCAGAGCAAGGCAAGAATATTTATGGATACAATCGAAGCTCCTCAGGTAGAATGGGAGTCTGTTCTTTCTGTTTTTGAGAATGTTTACAGCCATGAACAAAAAGTGACGGGTTTGATAAATAATCTGGTTGAACTTGCAAAGAAAGAAAATGATGCGACTACAGGCGAGATCCTCAAATGGTTTGTCAAAGAACAGATCGAAGAAGAAGAATCTGCAGAAAATGCAGTAAAAAAAATAAAAGAAACTTCGCTTGAGAAAAGCAAGCTTGACCTGCTTGGCCAGGAAATGGGAAAGCGCAAATTTAAGTACCCATCTTCTATTTAATAAGGAAGGAATTGTGGCAAAAGATTTTTCAGTTATTATTGGGGGCAGGGCCGGAGACGGCATAGATAAATCCGGTTTGATAATTGCGCGTATCCTGAGCGAATTGGGGTATCGTATTTATATTGAGCGCGATTACCCTTCAATAATCCGCGGTGGGCATACTTTTTCCATGATAAGGGCTTGCGAAGAAAAGATATTCTGCCCGAAAACAAAAATAGATTTCCTGCTTGCGCTCAATCAGGACTGCATAAGTTTTCATAAAGATAAGCTTGTCAATCCCGATTCTGTTATATATGATCCCGATGCAGTTAAATCAACAGGCATGCCTATATCTGCCACCGCAATAATAAAGGAAGAAAACGCACCGACCGTAACAAGGAACTCTTGTATGGTGGCAGCTTTTTGCAAGGCAACAGGGATCGAGTGGGGCATTTTAGAAAAAGTTTTCAAAGATAATATTTCAAGAGAGATAGAACTCAATTTGAAGGTTGCATTAAAAGCTTACAATGAAGCAAAAGAACTTCTGAAAATAGAAAAACTTGCGCAAAAACCGCTTCCGCTTTTTACGGGGAGCGAAACAATAGGGATGGGGTTGGTAAAAGGAAAAATGGATGCTTATTTAGCCTATCCAATGACACCATCTTCTCCGATATTGCACTTTCTTGCAGAGCAAGCGCAGAATTTTGGGATAAAAGTTATTCATCCGGAAAGTGAGATAGCAGTTATTATGATGGCTCTTGGATTTTCGTATGCAGGAAAACGCGCGGCAGTCGGCACTTCGGGCGGAGGTTTTTGTTTAATGACCGAAGGCTTAAGTTTTTCGGCGATGGCAGAACTGCCTGTAATAATAATTATGGGACAGAGAACAGGACCAAGCACAGGGCTTCCCACTTATAGCGGCCAAACAGAACTTAATTTTGTCCTAAATGCCGGGCACGGGGAATTCGTGCGTTTCATTGCAGGTCCCGGCGATCTTGAAGAAGCGCATTTCTGGTCTCAGGCTGCAATGAATATTTCATGGCGTTATCAAATACCGTCATTTATTATGACAGATAAGACTTTAAATGAAGCCTGTGCAAGCTTTGATGAGAGTATGGCGGGCGGTATCGAAGAAGAAGCGGTGTTGTGGGATAAAACAAAACCCTATAAAAGATATCTTGACACCGAAAACGGCATTTCATCGTTTGCTTTCCCGGGCACAAAAGACGCAATAGTAAAAATAAATAGTTATGAACACGAAGAATCCGGTATAACGATAGAAGACACTGTAACTACAAAAAAGATGCAGGATAAACGTTTAAGAAAAAAAGATATAATATTGAAAGAGCTTGAAGAAAAATATGAAATGGTTAAAACTTATGGTAATGCGGATTCGCCCACGGCTTTGCTTACTTGGGGATCAAATAAAGGTGCTTGTATTGAAATAGGAAAAAAATTAGGGCTTAAGGTTATAATTCCTTCTGTTCTGTCGCCGTTCCCAAAAAATCAGTTTGCATTAGCAATGAAAGGCAATAAAAAACTTGTTTGCGTTGAGTGCAATGCGACAGGCCAGCTTGCTAACCTTGTTTCAAATTGCGGATTTAAAGTTGATGAGAAGATATTAAAATATGACGGCAGGCCGTTTTTTTTGGAAGAGATAGAAAAAGCATTAACGAGTTAACGGGTTAATGTGTTAACGTGTTAAAACGGCATAGCGTCAAAGTTGTAGTTGCCCGATTTATCGGGCCATTTTGCAGATTTAAAGAGAATTTGAAAAAACTAAAATTACGAACAAATATTATTTTTTTCTTAATTTTCACTTTAATCTTAATCTTAATCTTTGCGAGGATCGTCTATGGAAACAAAAGACTTGAACACTTCGGCAAAAATAACATGGTGCCCGGGTTGCGGGAACTTTGCGATATTCAATTCCATTAAAAGTGTGCTTAAGGAATTAAGTGATGAAGGCATGGCTATGGAGAACGTCGTAATTGTTTCAGGTATCGGATGCCACGCAAAGATCTCGGATTACCTGAATGTAAATAGTTTTTATTCTCTGCACGGCAGAGCGATTCCCGCGGCAGAAGGCATAAAACTTGGGAATCCCAATTTAAAGGTAATTGTTTTTGCGGGAGACGGTGATGCTTATGGCGAGGGAATTGAGCATCTTATTTTTGCAGCAAAAAGAAATATAGATATAACTTTGATCGTGCATGATAATAGGGTTTATGGGCTTACAGTCGGGCAGTACACGCCGACCTCTCCTCTCGGTTATAAAGGGCGGTCCACACCATTTGGTACAATTGAATCTCCGCTTAATCCACTTGAACTTATGCTGACTAGCGGAGCAAGTTATATTGCAAGAGGTTTTTCAAATAAAATGGAACTTCTCAAAAAAACAATGAAAGAAGCAATTCTTCATAAAGGGTTTTCATTTGTTGATGTATTACAGGTTTGCGTGACATTTTTTGATAAATATGAATATTATAATAAAGCGATCTATGAATTGAAAGATCATGATTTTAAAGACAGAAACGAAGCGCTCAAAAAAATAAGGGAATGGGATTATAATTCGGATTCCCCGATAGCCCTAGGAAAATTCTTCGAGAAGGAAGCTCCGATCTTTAAATAATGAAATCAGCGGCAAAGTGTCAAAGCGGCAAAGTTGACAAGGTAACAAGTAGACAAGTTAACAAGGGAGCAAAGCAAATAGTTTGTTGCTTTTCCTTGTCGACTTATTGAATTGTACACTTGTTTACTTTGGGGGTGGATAATGAAAAAAATATTAATTGTGGTATTTGTTGTTTTCGTAGCTGGTATGTTTTGGGCAATGCAACAAAAAATGCAAGGTAAGACAAAAAACGAAACAAAAAATTCAGTCACAGGAGATACTCAAACTTTGCAGACAAGAGTTTTTACTCTTGAAGAGCTTTCAAAATACAATGGCAAGAATGGAATGCCGGTTTATAATGCGGTTGACGGGATAGTTTATGATTTTTCAAATGTCGGCCCATGGAAAACAGGAAAACATATGGGCATACATACTGGCGGTAGTGATCTTTCGGAAGCATTTAACAAAAAAGCGCCTCCTTTTCATAGGCAAAAAAAAGTGCTTGATAAACTTCCGAGAGTGGGTATACTAAAACAAACACAGGGAGAAACAAAATGAAAGCAGTAGTTGATAATGATCTTTGTATCGGATGCGGGTTGTGCGTTGATAATTGTCCTCAAGTTTTTAAAATGGACGGAGATAAAGCCATAGTTATAAGCGAAGTTACAGAAGCTCTTAATGAAAGTGCCGCAAAAGCAAAAGATGAATGTCCTGTTGAAGCTATAGAAATAAATTGAGACTGAGATTAAGACTAAGATTAAGGTTGGGAGATTGAAATGAAAGAAATATATTTGGATAATAGTGCGGGAACAAAAATTGATGATAGGGTTTTGAATGAAATGCTCCCGTATCTTAAAGAAAATTACGGTAATGCGCAGAGTATGCATTCGCTTGGTGCAAGATCTAAAGATGCGCTTGATAAGGCAAGAAAATTATCAGCAGACTTGATCAATGCAGGTGAAAATGAAATATATTTTACGTCTTGTGGGTCAGAAGCAAATAATCTTGCAATAAAGGGTGTTGCAGAGGCAAGCACGCAAAAAGGAAAGCATATAATAGTTTCCGGTGTTGAGCATTTTTCTGTTCTTTATGCCGCCAAAAGGCTTAGTCAGACAGGTTTTGAAATTACCTATCTTCCTGTTGATAAGTATGGGCTTGTTTCTCCGGATGATGTAAAAAAAGCGATAAGAAAAGATACAATATTGGTTTCTGTGCAACATTCAAATCCTGAAATAGGGACAATACAGCCGATAGAAGATATCGCAAAAATCGTAAAAGAAAACGGAAGTCTATTTCATACAGATGCAGTATGTACTGCAGGTTTAATGCCGATCGATGTAAATAAAATAGGTGTGGACCTTTTGACTTTTTGCAGCGCGCAATTTTACGGGCCAAGAGGCGCAGCTGCATTATATATAAGGAAGGGAACAAAGATCATACCGCAGATCGATGGAGGTATTCAGGAAAATGGCAGGCGCGCAGGAACCGAAAACATCCCTGCTATAGTAGGTTTTGGGAAGGCCTGTGAAATTGCAAAGCAAGAAATGAATGAGAATTATACAAAAATTATTAAATTACGTGACAGACTGATAAATGAACTGCCTCAAAAAATTGAGTATATATATTTAAATGGACATCCTGAAAAACGAATTGCAAATAATGTAAATTTTTCAGTTGAATTTATTGAAGGCGAAGGAATGCTCCTGTTTCTGGATGAACAAGGGATCTCAGTTACAAGCGGTTCTGCCTGTACTTCTAAAGCACTTAAAATGTCGCATGTGTTGGCAGCAACCGGTATGGACACTGCAGTAGCGCAAGGTTCAGTTTTGATGACTCTCTCAAAATATAATTCAAATGAGGATATTGACTATATTTTGAATGAATTCCCGCCGATAGTAAAGAATTTAAGAGATATGTCGCCTTTGTTTGCTTTTTTCAAAAAAACCGGTAAACGCCAGGAAGCAGGACCGGGAACAGACTATAAACACGAACACGATAGTGCATAGTACGAAGTACAGAGTACATAGTAAATACTAAAATTTTACTCTGCACCCTGTACTCTGTACCCCGTACAGTATTTAAAGGAGGAACCTCATGTCATTTTATTCAGAAAAAGTTTTGGATCATTTTAAGCATCCTCGCAATGTTGGTGAAATAGAGAACGCTGACGGGATCGGTGAAGTAGGAAATCCTGTATGCGGGGATATGATGACGTTTTATATTAAGGTAAAAGACAATAAACTTGAAGATATTAAATTCAAAACATTCGGTTGTGGTGCTGCTATTGCAGTTTCATCAATGGTTTCAGAAATTGGAAAGGGAATGACAATAGAGGAAGCGCTCAAATTAACCAATGAAAAGGTTGCCCAAGAGCTTGGTGGTTTGCCGCCAAATAAAATGCATTGTTCTAATCTCGGCGCCGACGCTTTGCATAAGGCAATTGAGAATTATCTGGAAAAGAAAAACAAATGATTGAGCCACGGATATCCACTGATAAATCTTCAAAATTGCTATATAAAGATCTTACCGAAAAGATTATAAAAGCAGCGTATAAAATTCATAATGTGCTTGGAACAGGATATCTAGAGGTTATTTATCAAAATGCAATGCTAATTGAATTGAAAAGTCAGGGTTTTGATTGTGACATTGAAAAACTTGTGGAAATATTTTATCAAAACCAAAAAATCGGTGAGCACAGATTAGATTTAGTTGTTAACAATAAAGTTATAGTTGAATTAAAATCAGTAAACGAATTTCATTCTTTTCATCAAGCTCAAGTAATTTCATATTTAAAAGCAACAGGGATGAGGGTTGCTCTTTTGATAAATTTTGGTAAAGAAAAGATAGAGTATAAAAGGTTTATTTTATAGGTTTTCATCCGTGTTAATCCGTGGCTAATATGGAGGTTGTATGAAAAAGAAATGTAAATGTCCATTTTGTGAAAGTGAATTGGAGTTTAACTGTATGGAGCCTCCTTTTTGCCAATCTTGTAAAGTAAAATTAGTTGTATGTAAAAAGTGCGGCCAGGCTTATAACGAGAAATTAAAGAAATGCCCGAAATGCGGATAAAAAATGAAAGATAAGATGACAATAATACTTTTTTCAGGCGAAATGGATAAAGCAATTGCAGCATTTACTCTGGCCACGACTGCGGCTGCAAGCAATATGGATGTATCTATTTTTTTTACATTCTGGGGACTCAACATACTTAAAAAAACAAAATATGCTTCATCAAAATCCCAGAATATCCTTCAGAAGATGTTTAATTTTATGAGTACAAAATCATTGCCGATCTCAAGACTGAATATGTTTGGATTTGGGCCGTTGATGATGAAAATACTTATGAAAAGATCAAAAATGGCTTCCCTTGAAGATCTAATGAAATTGGCAAAACAACTTAATGTGAAATATATTGCCTGTACAACAAGTTGCGGAGTGCTTGGTCTTTCAAAAGAGAATTTAATAGACGATGTAGATGAGTTTGCCGGAGCATCAACATATCTTGCGGAAGCAAGAGAATCCAAGGTCAATTTATTTATATAAATTGCAGCGCAGAGTACAAAGTACAGAGTACAGAGTAAACGGCATAAAATATTTACTATGTACCCCGTACACTGTACTATGTACAGTAATAAGGAAATTTTATGAAAATTGATAAAACACTTGATTGTACTGGATTGTTTTGTCCTGTACCGATCATCCAGACAAAATTAGAGATCGAAAAAATGAAGCCCGGTGAAATACTCGAAATACTTGCAGATGATGCAGGTTTTGAGAAAGACCTTCCGGCGTGGTGTAAATTAACAGGAGAAGAATTTATAGAAATAAAAAAAGAAGGTAATATTTTGAAGGGTTACGTAAAGAAGAATTAGAAGCCGCAGACGAGGTAAAAATGAACGAAAAAGATACAGCCGCATACATTTCTTTGAATATGGCATTTATTGGGTTTAAAACATTAGAAAAACTTTTAGAAGTTTTTAAAACCCCGGAGAACATCCTAAAACAAAAAGCAAACCATTTAAAAACAGTAGAAGGTGTTGGGGAAGAAAAGGCAGAAAGAATTACGAGTTTGGCAAACGGTATACAGGCGAAAGCAGAGATCGAAAAAGCAAAAAAACTTGGCGTAGAAATATTAACCTTAGAAAAAGAAAACTATCCGTCAATATTAAAACAAATTTATGACCCGCCGATAATACTTTATGCGCGCGGAAATTTTAGAGAGTCAGATAAAAATTCAATTGCTATCATTGGTTCAAGGCGGACAAGTGTTCAGGGTCGGTTAAATGCGCAAAAATTTGCATACGAGATCGCAGCTTCAGGATGGACTATTGTTTCCGGGCTTGCACGAGGTATTGATACCGCAGCGCACATGGGAGCTTTAAGATCTCACGGAAGAACAATAGCTGTTTTGGGCAGCGGAATAGATGTCATGTATCCTGCTGAGAATAAAGAGCTTGCAGATAACATTTCTAAGAATGGTGTATTATTAAGTGAATTTCCTTTTGGAACTCAGCCTTTGCGTGAAAATTTCCCAAGAAGGAACCGTATTGTGTCGGGTTTAAGTAAAGCAATAGTTGTGGTTGAAGCATCCGAAAAAAGCGGGGCTCTTATCACCGCGGGTTTTGCTCTTGAACAGGGTAGGGAAGTTTTTGTTATTCCGGGTGACGTGAGCATACCTACTACCAGAGGAAGCCATCTGCTTCTCAAAGACGGTGCGAATCTTGCTTTGACCCCTGATGATATTCTTGCTGAAACCGAAAAAGAAGAAATTCGGGAACCAAAAATTTCAGAAGTTTTGCAGCCAAAGGATAAAAAAGAAAAGAAAATAAAAAGTGAACTAAACAAAGAACAAAACGAACTTTTAAAAATAATGAATAATGAACCTATGCATATTGATGAAATAAAAGAACTTTCAAATTTAGGATTGCAGGAATTGAATAAACTTCTTTTAAAATTAGAGATCTGCGGATCAATAAAGCAATTTCCAGGAAAGAAATTTTCAAAACAATAACAAAGAAAATTAAAAATCATTTTATAAAGAGGAGTGAAAATGTCGAAGTCTTTAGTTATAGTTGAGTCGCCGGCAAAAGTAAAAACAATAGGTAAGTTTCTCGGTAAAAATTACATTATTAAGGCAAGCATGGGCCATGTCAAAGACTTACCCAAATCAGATCTTGGTATTGATGTTGAGAACGGGTTTAAGCCCAAATTTATAGTTATAAAACAAAAAAGAAAAACCCTAAAAGAAATAACCGAAGCAGCTAAAGATCTGGAAAATATATTTCTTGCGACTGACCCTGACCGTGAAGGAGAGGCAATAGCATATCATCTTTCGACAGAAATAAAGGACGGCAAAAAGCCTAAGATCATTAAAAGAGTTATTTTTAATGAAATAACAAAAGAGGCGGTTACAAACGCTTTTACTACTCCCCGTGATATTGATATAAATAAAGTTGAGGCTCAGAATACGCGCAGGATCCTTGACAGAATAGTTGGTTATAAATTAAGCCCTTTATTGTGGAAAAAAGTAAAAGGCGGGCTGAGTGCAGGAAGGGTGCAATCAGTAGCTGTGCGCATTGTATGTGAGCGTGAAGCAGAGATAGATAAATTTAAAAGTGATGAATTTTGGACACTAACCGCAAAATTTGAAGCAAAAAACCCGCCGCAATTTATTGCAAAACTCGAAAAATATAAGAATAAAAAAATAGAGATCGGAAATGAAACAGAATCAAACAAAGTTTTAAAAGATCTGGAAAACGCGCAGTATATGGTCAAAGATGTAACAAGAGAAGAGAAAAAAAGATTTCCTTCCCCTCCATTTATTACAAGCACATTGCAGCAGGAAGCATCAAGAAAACATAGTTTTACCGTTACAAAAACAATGAGCGTTGCCCAAGGTTTATATGAAGGTGTTGATGTTGGAGAAGACGGACCGGTGGGACTTATAACTTATATGAGGACCGATTCGGTTACAGTCGCAAAAGAAGCGCAGGAAATGGCAAAAAAATATATTAAGGAAAAATACGGCGAGAATTTTTTACCCGCGCAGCCACCGCAGTATAAAAGTAAAAAAAGCGCGCAGGAAGCTCATGAAGCAATAAGGCCTACAAGCGCAGAAAGAGATCCGGAAAAAATTAAGGAATATCTGACAAGCGAACAATACCGGCTTTATAAAATAATATGGGAAAGATTTTTATCAAGCCAAATGAAACCTGCGGAACTTGATGTTACAACAATAGAAATAGAGGCGCAGGAATATCTTTTTAAAACAATAGGATCTGTTGTTAAAGATGCGGGTTTTCTTATTATACAGGAAGCAAAAAAGCAAAAAGAAGTTGAAAGTGAGAATAATGATACGGACGAAGAGGAAACAAAAGAAGAACAAACCTTGCCGCAGGTTGATAAGGGTGAGGAATTAAAGAAAATTGAAATTACGCCAAAACAAAATTTTACAAAGCCACCGCCAAGATACAGTGAAGCCGGTCTTGTTAAAGTATTGGAAGAAAAAGGTATCGGCCGTCCCAGCACATACGCCCCGATCATCCAGACTATTCAGGCGCGATTGTATGTTGCAAAAGAAAAGCAAAGATTTCATCCTACTGAACTCGGTAAAATAGTGAACGAGCTTCTGGTTGAGAATTTTCCTGTTATTATTGACCCTCAATTTACTGCAGACATGGAAGAGAAGCTTGACGGGATCGAGGAAGGTAAAATTAAATGGGCGAAAGCCGTAGAGGATTTTTACACACCTTTTATGGAAACACTTCTGGTTGCGCAGGATAAGATACAAAAGGTCAAACGCGAAGAAAAATTCTCAGGTAAAAATTGCCCGAAATGCAACAGCCCGATGGTAGAAAGAGAAGGACGGTTCGGCAAGTTCTTTGCCTGCTCAGGTTTTCCGAAATGCAAACATACAGAATCGTCACCCCTTGATATAAAGTGCCCGACTGAAGGTTGTGGCGGGGATGTTGTGCTTCTCAGGACGAAAAAAGGAAGAATTTTTTACGGATGCAGCAATTATCCGACATGTAAATTTATGTCTTGGCAGAAGCCGGGAGAAAAGACATTAGAAACCAAAATTGATAAATAAAATATTAAGTTGTTAACGAGTTAACGGGTTAACGAGTTCAAAAATATGGAACTAAGAGAAATTCTTGAAAAATTTAAAAAGTACCTTGAAGCCGAAAAAAATTCTTCAAGTTTAACTATAAAAAATTATTTTATAGATCTTGACCAATTCCTTAAATTTTTGAAACGCGATACCGGAAACACGGATATTGAAGAAGTCACCCATGCAACAATAAGAAAGTTTCTTTCCGGTATGGGGAATTTTAAAAAAACATCAGTTTCCAGAAAAATCTCTTGTCTCAGGACTTTCTTTAAGTTCTTGACACGTGAAAAAATAATTGCATCAAATCCTGCAAGATTTGGTTATCTTCCAAAAAAGGAACAGCGCCTGCCTTATTTTCTTTCAATAGATGAAACAGCAAAGATCATTGAGTCGCCCGATAGTTCAGATGCAGGAATAAGAGATCGCGCAATAATGGAAATTTTGTATGCAACAGGGATGAGAGTTGCCGAACTTTCAGGACTTGATCTTTCTGACATAGATGTTTTGAGCGAGACAGTCAGAGTATTTGGTAAAGGAAGAAAAGAGAGAGTTTTGCCGATAGGGAAAAGCGCTCTTGAATCGCTCGGTCGTTACCTCGAAAAAAGAAAAAAAAGCAATGGCGATAAAAAAGCCGCAGTGCTTAATGCAAAAGGCGGTCGGCTTACCTCGAGAGGCATAGAAGCAATTATTGCAAAATATGCAGTGCAGACAGGATTAAAAAAAGTGACACCGCATACTTTCAGGCACTCCTTCGCTACGCATCTTTTGTCAAACGGAGCTGATCTAAAAATGGTGCAGGAGCTTTTAGGACATGCAAGCCTTTCCACGACTCAGATATACACTCATATCACGCCCGAGCGTTTAAAAGAAATATATAATAAGGCGCATCCCAGAGCGTTATAAAGACAGTACAGGGTACAGAGTACAGGGTACAGAGTAAAAGACAATTAAAAATTAAAAATGCAAAATTAAAAATGAAAATACAGATGTCAAATCTCAAATGCCAGAGAAAGGCGTCGATAAGTAAACAAGAGAACAAGTTGACAAGGTAAAATGTCAATATAGTCGGAAAAGTCGAAAAAATCAAGAAAGTAAAAAACGTATTGCTTGTAGTGAATTGAACTCGTTAACCCGTTAACTCGTTAATGTTTTTATGTGTTAAATAAAGAAGGAGTCAGGTCTTGTATTTCTTTACACCATGTACTCTGTACCCTGTACTTTGTACTGCATTTAAAGGAGGTAACTATGCTATTATTTCTCACAAAATTTATAACAAGAATCATAAAAGAACTTCATTCTAATAGTAATCCGAGCCAAATAGGTTTTGGTGCGGGATTGGGTGCGATAATTGGCCTGACGCCATTTTGGTGCTTACATAACCTTATAATTTTTATGATCATAATGCTTGTAAATGTGAGTTCTGCTGCAGCTGCGGTTTTTACAATAATATTTTCTTTCATTGCATTTGTATTTGATCCGCTTGCAAACGCCATAGGATACTGGCTGCTTGTAAATGTAAATGCTTTGCAACCGTTCTGGACCTCATTATATAATATGCCGCTTGTTCCGCTCATGAAATTCAACAATACACTTGTGCTTGGTAGCCTTGTGCTTTCCTTGATATTATTTTATCCGGTATATCTACTTACAATATTCGGCGTCAAAAAATACCGTGCAGGATTGAAAGACAAAATAGATAAATGGCGTATTATGAAAGCGCTTAAGGCAACTAAATTCATCCAATGGTATATTCAGGTTTCGGGAATAGGAAAATAAAGGAGGAGAAATGCGCTGGAAAAATTTTATACCTTTTCTTATAATTGTAGCAGCGGGCACAATAATTTATGTTTTCTTCCTTAATATTATAATTGAAAAAAGCATTGAAGGGTTAGGTTCGAAAGTCGTGGGAGCAAAAGTAGAAGTTGGAAAAGTAAGATTCAATCTTTTTAAACTCACTACCCGCATTTATGACCTAAAAATTACAAATCCAAAAGATGAATGGAGAAATATTTTTGAAGCCGGAAGTATTGGATTTGCCCTTGAGCCCGCCCCTTTACTGAAAAGAAAAGTTATTATTGACGAAATGAGTTTGGAAAAAGTAAAGTGGGACACAAAACGCAAAACTTCAGGTAAAATAGCCAAAAAAAAGAAAGACGTTGAAAATGCAGATGATAATATAGAAGCAAAGCCCGCACAACCTTCTTTTACAGACGCTCTTTTAAAAAAGACAGGCGACTCTAAATTATTTGATATAAATAAATTGAATTCCATCCAGCGCATTAACGCAATAAAAAGTGATATAGACACAAGGACGAATAGCTGGCAGAACCAATTCAGCACAAGGAATATAACGGCAGAAGCAGACGCGCTCGGGAAAACAATTTCTGAAGTTAAGATCGGCTCAGGAATGAGTGTTGCGGATGCTAAGGCCGCGCTTGATAAATTGAATCAGGCAAAAGCTTCGCTTGATAAGATCAAGCAGGATATTGATGTTAAAAAAGCAGGTTTTGACGGAGATATAAAAGCAGTTTCAGGGTATATCAAAGACATTGATGTGATAAAAAGCCAGGACCTGAAGGGCATGTTTGGCGAATTTATGCAGGGCGTGACGCCTCAGAGCGTCGGGAAAGCAGTATTCGGTTCCGTCTGGATAAATAAGGTCAATAACGGGCTTTATTGGGTAAGAACCTCAAGAAAATATATGCCCAAAAATGAAAAAATAAAACCGCCTAAAAGAAGCAAAGGCATTTACATCAGGTTCCCTGAAAAATTCCCTCTGCCGGGATTTTTAATTAAAAAAATAATTTTATCAGGTGAAACGCCTAACGGCATCCAGTTCTCGGGCACAATTCTAGGTATAACAAATGATCCTCCGGTTTATGGTTCGCCGATGATAGTTGACATAAAAGGCTGGTTCCCGAATGTTTCGATGGATAAAAGTTTTGCGCAGGTCAAGGCAATAATTGACCATACAAAAAATGAATCCCGCGATGAAATAATTTTGCTTGCAAAAAATCTTCCGATGAAAGAAATGCGTTTAGGCGAAAGTGATTATATCCCGAATGTCTTAACGCTTAGCAGTGCCGATATTTCGATGAACCTTGTTTTGAAGGAAAAAGAGCTGGATTCAAATATAAATGCCAATTTAAATAAAGTTTCTTTTGCGTCCACGGAAAATAAAGAGCCGGCAAATGAATTTGCAAAGATCACGAGGAGTGTTCTTTCCGAGATAGGGAATGTTTCGGCAAAAGGAAAGATCTATGGTCCGCTCAGCGACCTTAAATTTGAGATGAGCTCAAATCTTGACGCAATTCTTTCAAAGAGATTTTCTGATATTGCAGGCGCACGGCTTAGAGAAGAAGAAGCAAAAATAAGAGCTGAGATAGACAAGTCGGTTAATGACGGCAAAAAAGAAGTGCAGGCAAAATTGGATGATTTCAAAGCGCAGGGCGAAGAAAAACTGAATTCCTATAAAAAGTCAGTTGATGACCAGCTTGCAATAGTTCAAACAAAAATTGATGAAGTTAAAAAACAAGGTGAATTATTTATAGATCAGGAGAAGAAGAAAAAAGAAGAAGAATTGAAGAAAAGCGCGGAGCAGGGATTGAAGGGACTGCTGGGAAGATAGGGGAAAGAAGTCGAAACAGTCGAAAAAGTCGGCAAAGTAATAAAACAGTACAGAGTACAGTGTACAGAGTGCGGAGTACAGATGTTAGTTACCAGATGTCAGAGAAAGGCGTCAACAAGTTAACAAGGAAACAAGTTAATTAGGTAGTGCAGAGTACAGGGTACAGAGTGCGGAGTACAGATGTCAGAGAAAACAAGTTGAAAAAGATAAACATAATAATATTTCCTCACCCTTGATGGGTGAGGATTAAGGTGGGGGTGGAAATTACCCCTCTCTCTAACTCTCTCCCACACTGGGTGAGAGAAAAAGGGTTTATGTTTTTATTGTAACAGCAGGAGAGAGAAAACAGAGCTTAAACTTGACTTTTGGGCGAAAATTGCATATAATATATATAAGTTATGTATATTAAGTAAAAATATTCTCTTTTTATTACTTATATACAAGGGGGTGATAAGCAAAACATGAACGTGGGTTTTGTTTAGAATCTAATTAACGGAGGGAAAATGAAGAAACTTTGTTTAGTACTTGCTTTAATGATGTGTATAGTATCAGCTTCTTATGCAACAAATGCCAGACTCGCAGGTATGCAAGTTCCGAACTGGATGGTTGATGATGATGCAAATATTTGGTTTTCTCCGGCATACATCAGTGACTATACAGGTAGAATATGGGGAGAATTCGGTGATCTTAATGCAGGTGTTGCAAGTAATCAATGGGGTGGCGGTTCAACAAAATGGCTTGCGGGATGGCTTGGTAATACAGGCATATTCTTCAATCGCCCTTATGTGAACAATGCTGCAATAATAGGAGCAGATTTAGCTGCTTCTAATCTTACAGCTATACCGACTGCTATTGGTGCAAGATCAGTAGGTTCAGCTGCTGCATTTCCTGCAACAGGTGTTAATATGTCAGCTGCTACACCGACAAACAAGATAGATCTTTTATATGGTTTTGATATTGCCAAACTTATCAGACTCGGTATCGGCGTGAATTTTGCAGATGCAGTAAGTAATTATTCGGATGTGTTTGCAACATCTGCCGGCGCCGCAGCAAATGACGGAAGTATTACATATAACAGGGGAACATACGAAGCAAACGCTTCAGCAGGCCTTACTATCAGCCAGCTTGGGCCAATACCTCAACTTGATATTGTTGGTTCTTATGGTATGCCGATAGTAAATAACTACTATTTGGAAACAGCATGGGTTTCATCATCTGCCAACAAAACAGAAGAACGTTCATTGGCAAACGACGGTACCTATTATCTTAATTTAGGTGCAAGGCTTAAACTTATGCTTTGGAACCTGAAGTTCCTTGTAAATGGAAGTTGGAATATACAGAATTTGTCCAGCGTTTATAAAGAAAGAACAGATTCAAATGCTGATGGTACAATGGAAAAAGATTTTCTGCAGAATAGAAAAACTACGATCAATACAATCAATGCAGGCATAGCTTTCAATAATCAAGTTACTGATAAAACCCTTGTAATTTTGGGCGTAGGCGCGACGATCCAAACTTATGAAATGAACGGTACAGAAACAGATCCAATGAGCCCGGCGGTAAAAATAGAATCCACAGGATCAGGAATGCAGTTTGGGATACCTGTTAATTTAGCGGTTGAACATCAACTTCCTTGGTGGGGAATTGTTGGAAGAGCAGGATTGGCATATACAATCTCTGTTTCACAGCAATCAACAGGAAGCCCTGCATTTAATGCAGCCGGAACACTTATCAGCACCAATGACAATGTGTCCCAGTCTGATGTTACAAGTGCTTTAGCAGCATCACTTGGTCTTTCAAAGCAGTTTACAGATACGCTTTCTTGTGACCTTGTTGTGCGCCAGAATGCTAACACAGGACTTCTTAACAGCCTGACAACTCAAATGAGCATTGTCTATAAGTTTAATTAAAAAGAGAAGTCAACAAATATCTATAGTGTGAAAACACACCCCCGAGTCGCAAACCTCGGGGGTTTGTTTTTAAGCATAAGAACAGTTGACAAGTAAATAAGTAAACAAGGGAACAAGTTAACAAGGTGGCAAGGTAATAAGTTGACAAGTTGACAAGGAAACAAGTTAACAAGAAAAAGCAGATCTTTGAAAACTGATTAATGAAAAAGTTAAAGTCATACACATATTTTTAAAAGGAGATGAAGATGAAGCTAAAGTCAAAGATGCAGTTATTTTTTGTAGTTGCCCAATTTATTGGGCTGATATTATTATGCAGTAATGCATGCGCAGTTGTTTCAGATACTCAGTCATATTTTGAAATATCAAGCGATACGATAGTTGCGGACAATATAAATTCCGCAACAATATCCATATTTATCAGGGATGACAAAGGAAATCCCTTGAAAGATAAACAACCTGTAATTATTTCATCACGAATAGCCTCTGATTCAATTACACAGCCAACTCTTACTGACATCTCAGGAAAAACAATAGGTTATATAGGTTCGTCTGATGGCGGATGGGATACGATTTCTGTTTTATGCGATGGGAAAACAATAGGCTGTTCGCATCAATGGATATATGATTCACAGGAAGATTTTTTACAGGCTGAAGCAATGCAAAATATTGATACAACAACTTTTAGCGGCTCAATTAAAATTCTTCATCAATTTTTAAATTCTGATATTCCGAACAATGATTTTGAGAATGGATTAAATACTTGGATAGTAGAAGAAGATGATTCGTTTACATGGAAAATTTTCGAGGGTAATAAATATAGCGGAAACAAATCTGCCAGAGCACAATATAAAGACGGTAGATTTATGGCAAACATGAATCAACCTGTTATTGCTTGGCTTCAAACTGCTGACGGCATTAATTTAAGCAATATTTCTATTTATCCTGTTTCACTAGAAGTATGGGAACAAAATAGTCTTTCAACATCCAGCTGGATAGGGCAGAATATTAAAATAAAATTTTCTGCAAGCTTTGTAGATGTTGGCGGACACACCACATATTTAACCAGCAATATTTTTAAATGTTCAGGTAATGATATTTCTTTTTGGTGTAAGAAAGACTATATATACAATAGTGGTTATTACTATTATGGTTATTTAATCGATTTTATAAAAGGCGGTTGTTATCAAGAGATTGCCCCGAATACAGCAACCTATATTTCCAGACCTTTTGACTGCGGATATGATATTCCGTTTTATTCTGATTTTAATGCGCAATACCAGACAAGCAGCCAAACAATTACTTTTGATATTAGAACAGCTGACTCAACTTCAGCGCTTGCTTTGGAAGCTTGGCAACCTATAAATACAGGTTCGATCAATTGTGCCCGCAAGAGATGGGTCCAATGGCGGGTACAAATGCAGACAGATAATGTTGAAACAAGTCCGATATTAAACAGTGTTTCAATTGATTATAGAACCCCAAAACAAATTTACTTTGTACCTGTAATAAAAATAATTGATCAGGCGTCAAATCCTCAAAAGTTCAGCCCGAATAACGATAATATAAAAGATACTGTTTTAATTTCATATATGCTCATTGATAAATATTCTCCTGATACGGTTTGTTTGAGAATATATAGTCCGGGCCGTACAAATCTTGTGAAAACAATTTTAAATTATGTTCAGCAAGACACAGGTTATCATCAGGCAATATGGGATGGTACAACGGATACTGGTGTAATCATCTCAGAAGGTGGAGACTATATCTGTGAAATAACCCTGTCCAACTGTATTGCAGACAGTGCAACATCTGTGTTTTTGATAGGCGTTGATCTGATAAGGCCTTCTTCAGTAATTACGAAAGTAACTTTGGGTGATAAGCAGGTTGGTTTTGAATTTGTATCAAACGAGGAAATAGATTTTTGGGATGTTTTACGCAGCATCGGGGATACTCAGAATTTTCAGGTTATTTTTTCTGGGGGCCTTGTTACAAGTTTTACTGACACAGGACCTTTGGGAGATAATCAGAATTATTATTATAAAATAGTTGCAAACGATATGGCAGGTAATACATTTGCAAGCAATACATTTTTCTCACGAACAACACCGCAGGGTGCAATAATATCTAATAACGGAAATTTTGCCAAGGAAAATATAGTTATCAGTTCAAAGGATGATGCGAGTGGTTTTATTGTAATTCAGGATACTGCAACATTCGGAGATACAACAGAATTTGTAAGAATAGAAATGGTAAATAAAAACAAAGCAACGCTTGAAGCAGAAAACAAGCCTGTGCCGACAGATAAAAAACTTTTATCCTGTTTTGAGATAACTGCTTATTCGCTTGATCCGGGATTTAATCCGGTTGCTCAGATATCAAACTGGTCAGATGTGAAGCCGGTGACTTTAACACTTGGATATGCGGGTCTGCCTAATGATAAATTGTCCACTTTATCAATTTATCAATGGTTTTCCAATAGGTGGAATAGGCTTGGCGGCAGCTTGGATACTGCAAACAAAACTATCAGCCTGAGCCTTAATCACTTTTCAGTTTTTGCTTTAATGTATAATACAGTTCCTGATTTTAAAGGGGCAAAGCCGAATCCGTTTACCCCGAACAATGACGGTATCAACGATTATGTTGAGATCAGATTTGATAATCCGTCAAACGATGAAGTAAAGCTTTCAATATTTGATATGTCTAGCCATCTGGAATGGAACAAGGAATATGCCGCAGGCACAAATTCAGTCAGATGGGACGGAAAAAATTTCTCAGGCAAAATAGTAGAAAGCGGAGCATATATTTATCAGGTGCAAGTAGGCAGCAAAGTTGTTAATGGAATAGTGGCGATAGCGAAATGAGTGTACATAGTACAGTGTACAGGGTGCATAGAGTAAAAACACAGGAGGAATATATTAGTACACAAGAGGAAGGGGCGAAATTTCCGATAAAGGCAGAGGGGATAACTGTAACCAGAGCGCTTATGCAGGATTGGAAGCCGAGATTACAGGAAGACGGGAAAGCTGAGTGTAACAAAACAGAAAATATGGCAACCCTAAAAAATGAATGGATGGAAACAGCCATATCAAAAAGCACCGGAGAGATCATTTCTCTTATTCTAAAGGGAAAGAGAATAATTACAAAGCCCGCAGGTGTGAGTATTTCTGATGTTATAAGCGGCGCGCAATTCAGCCAGACAGACGGAAAAATTACCTCCTTTGAAATAACTGATAATTCCCCAAAAAATGTTTGCATTACAATAGAAAAAGTTTTAAACACAGATTATTCGGCAACGATAAAATATACGATAGATAAGCAAGCTTTATGTTGTGATGTGGAAGTTAAGACACGCCTTTCTGAGCCAAGAGAATGCCATATTGATTTTAATATGCCGGTTTTGTCATCTATGTCTGATATTTTTTGGACAAGGGATGAAGCGCCTTTTGAGCTGAAGTCAGTTCCGGTTAAGAGTATTGTTTACAGGGACTTTGATTTTGCGGCGGATGTGGTTCTGCCTTCAGTTACTGTTTATAACTCATCAGAGGACATAGGCCTGACTTTTGTCGGACCTTTTGATATACCTAAACCCGGGCTTGCTTTTCATCTGAAACCTGAAGAAAAAGAAATCCAAATATCAAATTTTTATTTAAGGCTTGCAAAAAATGAGCCTGCAAGAGCCGTAGTATATATTGTTCCTCACGAAGGGTGTTGGAGACCGGGACTT